>JFJP01002350.1_pt1 | contig 11723 bp, 11 predicted proteins | sample 431651 | NCBI WGS metagenome assembly JFJP01 (sample SAMN02602958, study PRJNA72255) | Microbial mat metagenome, whole genome shotgun sequencing project. | biome: fresh water; feature: sink hole; material: water; isolation source: purple microbial (photo- and chemosynthetic) mats found in... | reverse complement strand
GGGAGTTGGCTGACCGCGCCATTCGGCGCGCACGCAACGCACCAACTTCCGGTGCAGCAGGTGAAACGAATTTTCGCCGGCCTACTCTATGTGCTGGCTGTACGAATGGCCTATAGCTTGTGGGCGGGATGACTGGAGAATCCCAATCTCTAATTAATCAAGGAGTTGACATGCGTTTAAGCAATTTTCTGACTGTTTTTACTTTGGCGATCGGTTTCGCCACGACAGCGATTGCTGCCGATTACGCGCGTGAAAAGAATTGGGCCGAGGAAGTAGCGCCCTCGGTGATGGTGGGTGACACGGTCTGGCTGGAGATTCCCAGCGGACACAAATTCCTTACCCTGTTCACCGAAGCCGATGCGGCAAAAGCAAAAGCGGGCGTTGGCGTGATCGTGATTCACGGCATGGGCGTGCATCCGGATTGGGGGCTGATTGGCCCATTGCGGCAGAACCTGCCGGAACATGGCTATGCCACGTTGTCGATCCAGATGCCGGTTTTGAAGGCTGATGCCAAGGGCGAGTCCTACCCGCCCACGTTTGATGAAGCCGCCGAACGAATCAAAACCGCCATCGATTTCATGCGCGCCAAGGGTTATCAAAAGATCGTACTGGCAACACACAAAGACCGACCTGGCTGCCTGGGTCGCCATCGGCGCACCGGCAGCGCTGGATTACAGCAAGCTGAAATTCCCGGTGCTGGATTTATACGGCGAGAACGATTTGCCGCAGGTGCTGACTTCTGCCAAGACACGCGCCAAAGGCTTGCAGGCGAATGCCGCATCAAGCCAGATGATGGCGCCGAAAGCCGACCATTTCTTCAATGGCAAAGATGCGCTGTTGCTTGATATGGTGCGGACATATCTCGACAAGACGTTGTGACCACAGCATTTTGACCGCTTCGTTGTAACCACACACCGCGCCGGCGATTTGCGGGCGCGGCGGTTCAAACGATGTTGAGGTGATCGAGGCCGGTGAGCAGGCCTTCCTTGTTGACTTCTTTCAGATGCAGCTTGATCTTCAGGCGCAGATCGTTGAATGAATCGGCATTGCGCAACGCATCCTCAGCGCTGATGATGCCTACGCTATGCAGGTCGAACAGCGACTGATCGAAAGTCTGCATGCCCATGTCGCGTGAACGCGCCATGATTTCCTTGATTTCATCCAGGCTGCCTTTCATGATCAAGTCGCTGATCAACGGCGAATTGAGCAAAATTTCCACCGCCGGAATTCGCCCTTTCTTGTCAGTACGGGGCACCAGCCGCTGCGAAATGATCGCGCGCAGATTGAGCGACAGATCGAGCAGCAACTGTTCGCGACGCTCGCGGGAGAAGAAACTCAAAATCCGGTCGAGCGCCTGATTCGCATTGTTGGCGTGGATGGTGGACAGGCATAGGTGGCCGGTCTCGGCATAGGCCATGGCGTAATGCATGGTTTCCTGGTCGCGGATTTCACCGATCAGGATCACGTCCGGCGCCTGCCGCAGCGTATTTTTCAGTGCCGCCTCCCAGTCCAGCGTATCCATGCCGACTTCACGCTGGGTGATGATGCACTGGCCATGTTCGTGGACGAACTCGATCGGATCTTCCACGGTGATGATGTGATCCTGCGCATGCTGGTTGCGATGCCCGATCATCGCCGCCAGCGTGGTCGATTTACCCGAGCCGGTCGAGCCAACGATGATCACCAGACCGCGCGGGATCATCGTGATGTCTTTCAATCCTGGCGGCAGATGCAATTCTTCCAGCTTCGGGATGGTGGTGTTGATGTGGCGCATCACCACGCCGGTTCGTCCCTGCTGCAGGAAGACATTGACCCGGAAGCGGCCGACTTCAGGTTTGTAAATGGCGAAATTGGCTTCGTGCGTAGCGGCAAATTCGGCTTGCAGCTTCTCGGTCATCAACACTTTGGCGAACGCAGCGCTGTCGCTGGGGGTCAGCGATTGCTTGCTGATCGGACTCACCTTGCCATTCAGCTTGATTGCCGGCGGAAAACCGGCGGTCAGAAAAAGGTCAGACGCATTGCGCACAACCATGAAGCGCAACCATTCGTAGACTTGGGTCAGATGGTCCATGGCATCAACTCCTGGATCAGGCGAACATATCTTTGTTGACCGCGATTGCGCGCGCATCGGCGGAGTCGATGACGTTGCGCTTCACCAGCTCGACCATCGCCTGATCCAGCGTCTGCATGCCGAGCGACTGGCCAGTCTGGATCGAGGAATACATCTGCGCCACTTTGTTCTCGCGGATCAGGTTGCGGATCGCCGGTGTGCCCAGCATGATTTCATGCACTGCCACGCGTCCTGAACCGTCCTTGCGCTTGAGCAGGGTCTGCGAGATCACCGAGCGCAGCGATTCGGACAACATTGAGCGCACCATTTCCTTTTCCGCCGCCGGAAACACGTCGACGATACGGTCCACCGTCTTCGCCGCCGACGAGGTGTGCAGCGTGCCGAACACCAGGTGGCCGGTTTCGGCCGCAGTCAACGCCAGGCGAATGGTTTCCAGATCGCGCATTTCACCGACCAGAATCACATCCGGATCTTCCCGTAGCGCAGATCGCAAGGCTTCCGCAAAGCCATGCGTGTGGGGCCCGACTTCGCGCTGATTGACCAGGCACTTCTTGCTCTTGTGGACGAATTCGATCGGGTCTTCGATGGTCAGGATGTGACCAAATTCCTTTTCGTTGACGTAATCGACCATGGCGGCCAGCGTCGTCGATTTGCCAGAACCGGTCGGCCCGGTGACCACCACGATGCCGCGCGGCGTATCGGCGATATCCTTGAATATTCTCGGCGCTTCCAACTGTTCCAGCGTCAGCACCACGCTGGGAATGGTCCGGAATACCGCGCCGGCACCACGTTCCTGGTTGAATGCGTTGACCCGGAAGCGCGCGACGTCGCGCAACTCGAATGAGAAATCGACCTCAAGCTGGGCTTCATACTGCTTGCGCTGAGAGTCGCTCATGATGTCGTACACCATGGCGCGGACTTCCTGATTACTCAGTGCCGGCACATTGATCCGGCGAATGTCGCCATGGACACGAATCATCGGCGGCAAGCCGGCTGAAAGGTGCAGATCGGAAGCTTTGTTCTTCACCGAGAAGGCAAGAAGCTCGGAAATTTCCATTACAATTCCCCGACTTACGTGATTATTCAAGAGAGAGCGCGAGGCATTATGGGCGCAATCGCCGCCGCCTTACAAGCCTGCCATAAGCGCATCGACTCTGCCTGTCACGCCGCTGGCAGATCAGAGAATTGCGCGCATCTGATGGCCGTCAGCAAGACATTTCCGGTTGCCGCGATTCGCGAAGCGTATGCAGCTGGTCAACGCGTTTTTGGCGAGAGTTATCTTCAGGAAGCCCTACCCAAGCTGGAGCAACTTGCCGATCTCGACATTGAATGGCATTTCATTGGTCCCTTGCAGAGCAACAAGACACGCCAGGTCGCCACGCACTTCGACTGGGTGCATAGTGTGGCGCGAGAAAAAATCGCGCAGCGACTGTCTGAACAACGCCCGGCTGGCATGCCGCCCTTGCAGGTCTGTCTGCAAGTCAACGTGAGCGGCGAAGCCAGCAAGAGCGGTGTCGAACCGGATGCCGCATTGGCACTGGCGCGGGCGATTTCGGCGTTGCCGAATCTGCAATTGCGCGGCTTCATGGCGATTCCGGAACCCGGCCTGCCATTGCCGGCGCAACGCGGCCGCTTTCGCCAGGTTGCCGCTTTGCTGGACTCAGTGCAGGCGGCCGGACTACCAATTGACCCAGTTGACACCTTGTCGATGGGTATGTCTGATGACCTGGAAGCGGCCATTCTGGAAGGCGCCACCATGGTCAGGGTGGGAACCGCCATCTTTGGTGCGCGGCAGAATATCGTAAATAACCATATCGCAATCAACCAACTGGAGCAGGCATCGTGAAATTGGCTTTCATCGGCGGGGGCAATATGGCGGCGGCGATGATCGGCGGCATGTTGCAGAAGGGATTCGCGGCGGCCGAGATCGAAGTGGCTGAAACCGGAGCCGAGCGACGCGCCTGGCTGGAACAGGAATACGGTGTGACAACACATGCCAGTGCGGCTGCAATGCTGACCGCAGCTGCGTCCGTAGAAGTGATCATCCTGGCGGTAAAACCACAACAATTGGGCGACCTGCTGCGCAGCCTGCCGACGCTGAAGCCGGAACAACTTGTGCTGTCGATCGCCGCTGGCGTGCGCGCCAACGATATTTCCCGCTGGTTGGGCGGACATCAAGCCGTAGTACGCGCGATGCCGAATACACCTGCACTTGTTGGAGCCGGCATTGCCGGACTGTTTGCATTGCCGGGCGTATCCGCAGCCCAAAAGGAACAGGCCAGCCGAATTCTGGATGCAGTTGGTCGCTCGGTCTGGGTAGCTGACGAAGCGCAGATCGATGCAGTAACGGCGATTTCCGGCAGCGGCCCGGCCTATGTCTTTTTCTTCATCGAAGCGCTGGAGCAAGCCGGCATCGATCTTGGTCTGCCACCCGAAACAGCGCGCCTGTTGACGCTGCAAACCTTCTTTGGCAGCGCCGCGCTGGCGATCAAGGATCAATCCTCACCCGCCGAATTACGTGCCCGGGTAACCTCGAAAGGCGGCACGACGGAACGGGGCATTCTGGCGCTGGAAGAAGGCGGTGTGGCGTATGCCATTGGCCTGGCAGCAAGAGCCGCAGCCGAGCGCGCCGATGAAATGGGTACCCTGCTAGGCAAAAACGGCGACAACCATGCAGGCGGGAAAGATTGATGTTCAGCGACGCCGCCCAATTCCTGCTGCGCACGCTGTTCGACCTCGCCGCCTGCGCCTTTTTCCTGCGCTTCTGGATGCAATGGGCACGCGTGCCGTTTCATAACCCGTTCGCCCAGTTTGTCGTGCGCGTCACCGATTTCGCGGTAAAGCCATTGCGCCGCATGCTGCCCGGCCTGTTCGGGCTGGATTGGGCCAGCCTGTTGCCGTTTTTCATCGCCGAGTTATTGATGGTACTCAGTGTGCACTGGGTCATGGGTTACCCGTTCGCGGTTGCCGGCAGTTCGGTGATCCCCGGTTTTCTGCTGCTGGCGCTCGCCTCGTCGCTCAGACTGGTGCTGTATTTGCTGATTGGTTTCGTTGTCCTGCAAGCCATCCTGAGCTGGATCAATCCGTTTTCGCCACTGGCGCCGGTTTTTTATGCGCTGGCGCGACCGATATTGGCACCGTTCCAGAAAATTGTGCCGGCGATGGGCGGCATCGACTTATCACCGCTGGCGGCATTGATCGTGGTTCAATTGCTTCTGATCGCACCGGTGGCTGGACTTGAACGTTATGCCCGCGGCCTGGTCTGGTGAGTGCCTGGATCAAACCAACCGATGCGGGCGTGGAAGTAAACGTGCATATCCAGCCTGGCGCATCAAAAAGCGAAGTTGCCGGCATGCATGGCGATGCGATCAAAATAAGGATCAAAGCGAGGCCGGTTGAAGGCGCGGCAAATTCGGCTTTGATCGAATTTATCGCAATGAATCTTGGCGTTACGCGCAAGGCGGTTAAAATCGTGCGCGGCGAGAAATCCCGTCAAAAAACGGTATTGATCGCGGTTCAGGCGGATGAAGTAGAACGACGGCTAATGGGGAAAATGGGATGAATTACGGTTTGGAAAGCGGCATCACCCGGTTCAAGAACCGGCGTGACAGGCTGGTGAAGGTGGTCACTGCTTACAAAGAGTGGCTGGAGCACTACGCCGTTCCCGAGCCGGAACAGTTGCTGCGCCTGTTTGATCTGACCGAAACGCTGAAGCATGACCGTCTGATGGTGGCCTTCGTCGCCGAATTCAGTCGCGGCAAAACCGAGTTGATCAACGCCCTGTTCTTCTCCGATTTCAAGCAACGCCTGTTGCCATCGGATGCCGGCCGAACCACGATGTGTCCGACCGAGATTTACTACGACGTCGATACCGAACCCTATATCCGCTTGTTGCCGATCGAAACCCGCTTCCGCGACGACAGCATCACCGCGCTGAAACGGCATCCGGTCGAATGGAGCACGATCAAGCTCGAAGTCGCCGATCCGAACGCCATGGTCACCGCAATGCGCAAGCTGGCCGAAACCAAGGTGGTTTTCAAGGTCGAAGCTCGCGCGCTCGGTTTGTGGGATGAAAACGATCCCAACCTGGGCTACATGGTGAAAGATCAAGACCGCGTCGAGATCCCGGCCTGGCGCTATGCGATGATCAATTACCCGCATCCGCTGCTCGAATCCGGCCTCGCCATTCTCGATACGCCGGGTCTGAATGCGATGGGCGTCGAGCCGGAATTGACCATTTCCTCGATCCCCAACGCGCACGCCCTGCTCTTCCTGCTGGCGACCGATACCGGGGTGACCCAGTCCGACTTCGAGATCTGGAACAAATGGGTGTCGCGCCATTCCGGCCAGCACTACGCCGTGTTGAACAAGATCGACATGCTGTGGGACGACCTCAAGACGCCGGAGGAAATCGGCCGCACCATCCAGCGCCAGATCGAATCCACCGCCGCCCAACTCAACATCGCGCCGTCGAGCGTCATGGCCATTTCCGCGCAAAAAGCGCTGGTCGGCAAGATTCGCGGTGATGCCGACCTGCTGAAACGTTCCGGCATCCAGGGCCTGGAAGTCATGCTGGCGCGAGAAATCATTCCCTCGCGCGAGAAAATCATGCGCGAGTCGATGGCGCGCGAAGTCGGCCCACTACTGGCCGAAACGCGTGAAACCGCGCACAACCGGATCCAGGCCGCGCGGCAGAACCTGCTCGACCTGCAAGCCCTGTCCGGCAAGAACCAGCAGATCGTCGGCCAGATGCGGGAAAAAATGCTGAACGACAAACAGCTTTACGATGAAACCACGCGCAACTTTTCGGTCACCCGCAAAGTTGTCGCGCAACAAGGCTGGGAACTGCTGGCCCGACTCGACGATGACCGGATGGACAAGATCATCGAAGAATCGATGATGGCGATCAATGACAGCTGGACTACCGCTGGCTTGATCAAGGGCATGCATTTATTGATTCGGCGGATGGGCGCGGAGTTCGATTTTGCGCACCAGCAGTGTGGCGGCATCAAACAGCTGCTCAACTCGGCTTATCAGCGCTTCCACGAGGTGCATGGCCTGGAACTGAGCGACCCGCCGATGCTTGATCTCTCGCGTTATCGCGGCCGCCTGGATGAATTGATGGTCAGCACGCAGGAATTCTGTTCTGACCCGCTGAACATCATGCTGGAAAAGCGTTTCATGGTGAAAAAGTTCTACATCGCGCTGGTGACCCAGGCGCGTATCCTGTTCCAGCAAGTGCGCATCGAATCGGAAACCTGGCTGCGGCTGACGTTGGACCCGATCGTCGAACGCATCAGTGAACACAAGTCGCAACTTGAGCACCGGCTGGAAAACCTGAACAAGGTGCACGCCAATCTGGGTTCGATTCAGGAACGCAGCAGCCTGGTCAGTCAAGAGATTGTCGGGATACGGACCCAGGTCGAACAGATCGAAACCATCGCCCGTGAGTTCTCGTTGCTTACCGGCGTTGCCTTCCGGGCACTGGAACTTGCACCAGGGCAATCCACGCCACTGAGTTAAATGGCGGGCGGGCCATCCCCGCCTCAAAGCAGAATGATGTCGTACTGCTCCTGGGTGAACAGGCTCTCGACCTGCAACGAAATCGGCTTTGCGATGAAGTCGGACAACTGCGCCAGGCTTTGTGATTCCTCATCCAGAAACTGATCGATCACCGTCTGCGACGCCATGATGCGGTATTCGCGCGCGCTGAACTGACGCGCTTCCCGCATGATCGCGCGCAATATTTCATAACAGGTGGTCTGTGCCGTCTTGATCTGGCCGCGTCCCTGACAAGTCGGACAGGGTTCGCACAACACCCGGGTCAGGCTTTCGCGGGTGCGCTTGCGGGTCATCTCGACCAGCCCGAGTGAGGTAAAGCCATTGATCGTCATACGCGTGCGATCACGCGCCAGCGACTTGGTAAACTCTTGCAGCACGGCATTCTTGTGCTCCGAGTTATCCATATCGATGAAATCGAGAATGATGATGCCGCCCAGATTTCGCAGGCGAAGTTGCCGCGCGATGCTCTGCGCCGCCTCCAGATTGGTCTTGAAAATGGTCTCGTCGAACGTGCGGCCGCTGGTGAAACTGCCGGTATTGACGTCGATGGTGGTCAGCGCCTCGGTCTGATCGACCACCAGATAGCCGCCGGATTTCAGATCGACACGGCGACCAAGCGCCTTTTCGATCTCATCCTCGACGCCGTACAGATCGAACAACGGCCGATCCGCCGTGTAATGGCTGACCTTGCCAGCGCCGGTGCGGGTAAATTCGTCGGCAAATGCCTGCATGCGCTGGAAGGTCTCGCGTGAATCGACCAGGATACGGCTGGTTTCCGCAGTGGCGAAATCACGCAGCACGCGATGCGCCAGGTCCAGTTCCTGATAGATCAGTTTCGGGCCGGAAGTGTTTTCCGAGCGCGCCTGAATCGCATCCCAGAGCGTGCGCAAATAATCGACATCGGCGGCAAGTTCGCTGTCCTCGGCGAGATTCGCCATCGTGCGAATGATGAAACCGCCGTGTTCATCTACCGGCAATACCCGCGTAAGGCGTTCTCGCAGCAACTCGCGTTCGCTTTCATCCTCGATCTTCTGTGAAATGCCGATCCGCGTTTCCTGTGGCAGATAGACCAGAAAACGCCCTGCCATGCTGATCTGGGTGGACAGCCGGGCGCCCTTGGAACTGATTGGATCCTTGATGACCTGAACCAGAATGCTCTGGCCTTCATGCAGCACTTTCTCGATCGGTCGCGGACAATTCTCGCAACGCGCCTCGACGATATCGCCAACATGCAGGAACGCCGCCCGATCCAGGCCGATATCGATGAATGCTGACTGCATACCCGGCAGCACCCGGCTGACACGACCAAGATATACATTGCCAACCAGGCCGCGCTGGCTGTCACGCTCGATATGCAGTTCCTGCACCTCGCCAAGATAGACCACGGCAACCCGGGTCTCCTGCGGCGTGATGTTGATGAGGATTTCTTCAGTCATAAAGGCTCAGTCAAAGGTATTCAATCAAAGAATTTGAAAACCGACGGACTTCAACAGTTCCGAGGTCTCGAATAAGGGCAGGCCCATGACACCGGAATAGCTGCCTGAGAGATGTTCGATAAACAACGCGGCGCGCCCTTGAATGGCGTAACCACCCGCCTTGCCGAACCCCTCGCGGCCATCGACATAAGCCATGATTTCAGTATCGGACAGGGCTTTGAAGGTCACCACGCTCTCACTCAACGCAACCTCAATACGGCCCAGATACGCCGCCGCGACTGCCGTCAACACGGTATGCGAACGGCCGGAATAAAGCCGCAACATGGCCGCCGCCTCGTCACTGTCGGCCGGCTTGCCGAGGATGTGCCCATCCAGTGTCACCGTGGTATCGGCGGCCAGAATCGGCCAATGCGGCAGGTTGCGCACGTTCTGCACAGTCATGCCGGCTTCCGCCTTGATGCGCGCCAGGCGCAACACATATTCGGTCGCAGGCTCATCCTCCCAAGGCGTTTCATCAACATCAATCCGCCCCGGCGACGAACGCAGCGGCAACACGGTCGGTTCAATGCCGATCTGGCGCAGCAATTCGAGCCGGCGCGGACTTTGCGAAGCAAGATAGAGTCGCTTCGCGGTCAGCGGATTGGAATGTGACAAATGAGATAAGGGAGACATTGCGCGCGAGTTTACCCGGAGCCGTCGGTAAGGCGTCTTCCAGTGCCGATATTCTTCACCGGCAAAGCCGCCTCATTCGGCGCGTAGCGCCTGCACCGGGTCCATGTTGGCCGCACGCCGCGCCGGGTCGACGCCGGCGGCGAGGCCGATCACCACCGCGACGGCTTCGGCGGCGAACACATAATCCCAGGCCAGGCTGATCGGCAACGCCGGGATCAGCGCGTGCAAAGCACCGGCGGCGCCCAATCCCAAGGCCAGGCCGGCGCCGCCCCCCAGCGCCGCCAGAAAAATCGCCTCGGCGAGAAACAGCGCCATGATCTGCAGCCGCCGCGCACCCAGCGCGTTGAGCAGGCCGATCTCGCCGGTCCGTTCCGCCACCGTGATGGTCATCAGGGTCAGGATGCCGACGCCGCCAACCAGCAGCGAAATGCTGCCCAGTGCCGCCACCGCGAAAGTCAGCACCGCCAGAATCGAATCGAGCACTGCCAGCTGCTGCTTCTGCGGCGTCACCGTGAAATCTTCGCTGCCGTGCCGCGCCATCAGCACCCGCTTGAGGCCGACCGCGACCGCGTCGGCGTCGGCGCCGGCCTCATGCGCGACCTGGATTTCCATCAAGCCTTCGCGATTGAACAACTCCAGCGCGCGCGCCGCCGGGATAAACACCGTGTCGTCCAGGTCGAAACCGAGCACCTGCCCCTTCGCCGCCATCACGCCGATCACCCGATAACGCTGGCCGCCGACCCGAATGCGCTGGCCGAGCGGGCTCGCGGAACCGAACAGTTCATTGCGTACTTTCGCCCCCAGCACGGCATAGGCGCGCGGTGCATCGACCGCATCCGCCGGCAGAAAGCTGCCGGATGCGACCCGCATGCCGAACACGCTCGAAAAATCCGGCCCGACGCCATACACGGTCACCCGCCGGCTACGCCCCTGGCCTTCGATTTCGGCATTGCCCTGCACGCTCGGGTTGCTGGCGATGATCTGAGGCGCGCGACGCAGCGCTTGCGCATCCTGCAAACTGAGCGGACGCACGCTGCCGAACATGCCGACACTGCCGCCGTGGGTCTTGGTCTTGCCTGGGCTGATGCTGATCAGGTTGGTACCGAACTGGGTGAATTCCGCCAGCACGAACTGATGCAAACCCTCGCCCAGCGCGGTCAGCAGAATCACCGCCGCCACACCAACCGCGATGCCCAGCGCCGACAGCAGGCTGCGGCCGGGATGGTGGGTCAGCGCGCTGAACGACAGGCTGAACAGGTCAGCAGCGCGCATCAGAGCCTCGGATACGGGTAACCTGTGTAGCTGTCGTAGCTGTCGTGGGGCGGAAAAGCGGCCTTATCGCGCCTTCCGCCGGATGTGAACGCGTAGATTCAACCTCCTCGTCCCCCCGCAACCAATTCGCCACGCAATCGTACCGAGGAGTGGCATGCGCCGGAAGGCGCCGGCAAGAAACCGCCGGCTTTTCCGCCCTACACTGGCTGAACAAATCTACGCTGCGCATCAGCGTCTCGAAAGCGATAAAGCCGCATCCAGCTTCGCGGCGCGGCGCGCCGGCAGCCAGGCGAACAACAAGCCGGCAAGGATCGCAGTGGTCACTGCCGCCGCTACCGCCCAGAGTGGAGGCACGATGGGCAACTGCGGATACACCCGGCGTAAGGCATAACTGGCGGCCACGCCGAGGACAACACCACCGGCCGCGCCAAGCGTAGCGATCAAGCCGGCCTCGACCAGAAACAGGGCGCGCACGTTGCCGCCGGAAGCGCCCAGCGCTTTCAGCAGGCCGATCTCGGCGCGCCGCTGCGCCACCGAGACCAGCATCACGTTCATGATCAACACGCCGGCCACGCCCAGGCTGATCGCGGCGATGCCGCCGACCGCCAGGGTCAGCGCGCGCAGAATCCGGTCGAACGTCGCCAGCACCGCATCCTGGGTAATCACCGTGACGTCTTCCTCGCCTTCGTGCCGGGCTTTCAGCAGCGCCA
>JFJP01024505.1_pt1 | contig 11724 bp, 5 predicted proteins | sample 431651 | NCBI WGS metagenome assembly JFJP01 (sample SAMN02602958, study PRJNA72255) | Microbial mat metagenome, whole genome shotgun sequencing project. | biome: fresh water; feature: sink hole; material: water; isolation source: purple microbial (photo- and chemosynthetic) mats found in... | reverse complement strand
ATTTTGAATGCAAGAGCTGAGAATTTCTCATCAGTTGAATTTACTTCAACCTCTTCTTCAGTTCTAGGATCGATACCTTTAATTTGTGCAACTTCAGTTGGTGACGGCAGGTATGTTATAACTGCGTCAAGCATTTTTTCGGTGCCTTTGTTTTTAAACGAAGAACCGCATAGCATTGGAGTGATAGTCATAGCAAGACAACCAGCTTTGATACCTTTGATGATTTCAGCCTCAGTCAGCTCTTCACCGTCAAGAAACTTCATTGTAAGTTCTTCATCAGACTCAGCGGCAGCTTCGACTAGTGCTCTTCTATACTCATCTGCTTTCTCTTTTAGGTCTGCCGGAATTTCGCCGACAGTTGCTTTAGCGCCTATTTCGCCGGTCCAAGTGTATGCTTTCATCTCAACAAGGTCAACAATGCCTTGGAAGTTTTCTTCAGCACCGATTGGTATCTGAAGTGGTACCGGATTTGCTTTTAGTCTTGATTTTACAGAGTTGATAACATTGTAAAAGTCGGCACCCGTTCTATCCATTTTATTTACATAGATAACTCTTGGAACGCCGTATCTATTTGCTTGTCTCCAAACTGTTTCAGATTGAGGTTGAACGGCACCAACTGCGCAGAAAACTGCAACAGCGCCGTCAAGAACCCTCATAGACCTTTCAACTTCAATTGTAAAGTCAACATGCCCCGGAGTATCGATGATATTGATTTGGCAATCTTTCCATTGGCAAGTTGTTGCCGCAGAAGTAATTGTGATACCTCTTTCTTTTTCTTGTTCCATCCAGTCCATAGTAGCGGCACCGTCGTGAACTTCACCTATTTTGTGAGACATACCCGTATAAAAAAGTATTCTTTCTGTTGTTGTTGTTTTTCCGGCATCTATGTGGGCTGCGATACCGATGTTTCTAATTTTGTCCAATGGGACTGTTCTAGACATTGTCAGTTCCTTAAAGGTTGGATTTTTATGAAGTGTAATAGGATATAAATTAAAAAAGGCAAGGGCATTATACCCTTGCCTTTCGTCAGATAATTACCATCTATAATGAGAGAACGCTTTGTTAGCTTCCGCCATTTTATAAGTATCTTCTTTTTTCTTGTATGAAGCGCCTTTTTCGTTAGCCGCGTCGATAAATTCGCCAGCTAGTCTATAGGCCATGCCTCTTTCGTTTCTTTTTCTTGAGTAGTCAATCAACCATCTTAAAGCAAGTGATTGCTGTCTTTTAGGGTTAACTTCGATAGGCACTTGATATGTTGCTCCACCTACTCTTCTACTTTTTACCTCTACTTGAGGTCTAACATTTTCCATTGCTTTGTCAAAAATTTCAATCGCTTTTTCGCCGGTTTTTTTCTCTACTATTTGTAGTGCCTCGTAAAAAATCGCTTGAGCTACACTCTTCTTGCCATCATACATAAGCTTATTTATAAACTTAGTGACAACAATACTGTTATAGATTGGGTCTGGTAGAACTACCCTAACTGGTGCTCGTCTTCTTCTCATTTCTTTCCTTTTTTAAGATTAATTATTTTTTCTTGCCGGCTGCTGCAGCTTGACCCGGTTTTGGTCTTTTTGCGCCGTATTTAGATCTAGAAACAGTTCGTTTTGCAACACCTGCCGTATCTAGTGCACCCCTTACGATGTGGTACTTAACACCAGGTAAGTCTTTTACCCTTCCGCCTCTTACAAGCACGATAGAGTGCTCTTGAAGGTTGTGTCCTTCACCAGGGATGTAGCTAATTACTTCAAACCCTGTTGTAAGTCTTACTTTTGCTACTTTTCTAAGAGCCGAGTTTGGCTTTTTAGGAGTAGTCGTATAAACTCTCGTGCAAACGCCTCTTCTTTGTGGGCATTCTGCAAGAGCAGGTGATTTTGACTTTACAGTCACCTTTTTTCTCTCTTTTCTAACTAACTGATTAATGGTTGGCACTTTTGAAATTCCTTTGCGAAAAAAATTTTTGGGATTATATAAAATAAGCGCTTATACTCCACTTAAGAGGAGTATAAGCTTGGCTCTTATTCGTGTTCTATTTTGACTTGTAACTTATCTGCCGCATAAATACCGGTACCGGCAGGTATCATTCTGCCCAGTACGATATTTTCTTTTAGATCTTCCAGGTCGTCCATTTTGCCGGCTATACAAGCCTCTGTAAGTACTTTTGTCGTCTCTTGGAAAGAAGCGGCAGAGATAATACTGTCAGAGCTAATAGCCGCCCTTGTAATACCAAGCAGCACAGGCGTGGCGCTTGATGGTTTACCGCCTAGTTTTTTGATTCTCTCGTTTTCTACTTCGAATCTAGCCAAACTCACCATATCGCCGGAGATAAAGTTCGTATCGCCGCTCTCTACTAGTTTGACTTGTCTAAGCATTTGATTTACAACAACCTCAATATGCTTATCGTTTATCGTAACCCCTTGTCTTCGGTAAACTTGCTGTACTTCGCTTACAATATATTGTTGAAGTGCTTTTTTGCCCAAAATTCTAAATATATCGTGGCTTGATACTGTACCGTCGGTTAGCTTTTCGCCAAGGTGAACAAACTCGCCTTCTGTTACGAGTATTTGCGAACTTGCGTCCACTAGATACTCTACAAAATCACCAAACTCGTTGGTTATTTTGATTTTCTCTTTACCCCTGACACCTTTTCCGACAGATACGATTCCGTCCATCTCTGCTACTGCTGCAGGATCTTTAGGTTTTCTGGCTTCGAATAGTTCAGAAACCCTCGGAAGACCGCCCGTAATATCTTTTACTTTTGCGACGGCCTTAGGCGTTTTAGCTACTATGTCGGCTATTTGAACAGTTGATGCATCCTGAACAAGGATGTCCGTCTTTGCTTCAAGTGTATACCTAATAAGCTCTCCTGCCGCTCCTGCGATAACAATAGCAGGTTTATATGAACTTGGGTAATACTCGTTTACAACAAGTCTACTTTGTCCTGTTAGCTCATCAAACTGCTCGGAGGCGGTAACACCAGGAATAATATCTTCCAAATGAACCACGCCGGCAATTTCAGATATTATCGGATTTGAGTATGGATCCCACTCGGCTATCACAATTTGCTCTTTTTCTGCGGCTTCAGAGATTACGGATAAAACATCTACCTTTTCATTATCTTTTGTCTTAATAACAGAACCTCTTGGGATATAGTGTCTAACCGCCTGTCTGTCGTCCTCATCGGCAACTACCGCAAACAAGCCTTTTTCTGTTACTTTATAGCCCTCTTTTATCTCGTGGTTTCTCTCAAGGTAATCGCCTTTTAAGAAGTAATATTTAAGAGTTCCTTCTTCACCAGCCTTTATAGTCATAGGACACGGCTGCCCATCTTCCACCATCAACTCGGCGGCGTAAGGAATCCTGTTCGGAACATTCCACCCCTCTTTGATTAGCTCAACTATTGAGTCGCCTTCTGTTACTTTTGAACCGCTCACATAAGGAAGATATAATTTACCTTCTATTTTGCCACCTACACCGGACAGTTCGTTCGGTTTTGCAACATCAGCTTTTCTAACAATATATTTATGCGACTCTTTACCGCTCTCCACGATTAGTACAGTTTCATCATGAATAGTCTCTATTTTCAAGCTACCTGAAATAGGTGTTTTAATTTTAGGCTCAACAAGCAGTACGCTCGCATTCCTTCTATTTGCGACTATTTTTCTACCGTCTTTATTTGTATATGTATTTAGGTTGTAATATCTTACAAAGCCTTCTTTATGTACAACAATCTCTTTTTCTTCTTGCGTTCTAGAAGCCGTACCGCCGACATGGAATGTTCTAAGCGTCAGCTGAGTACCAGGCTCGCCGATTGATTGTGCGGCAATAATACCTACAGCCTCACCAGGCCTAACAAGTTTTGCCTCTGCCAGATTTTCACCGTAGCATTTTGCACATATACCTTTTTCGGCTTTACATGTAATAGGGCTTTTAATAAGAACTGTTTTAATACCCACATCCGCTATTACGGTAGCCTCCTCCTCGCCGACAAGGGTGCCCTCAGAGAATAGAATCTCATTTGTAATAGGATCTATAACATCTTCGGCAAGTACCCTGCCCGTAATCCTGTCCTCAATACCCTCTATTAGCTCGCCACCGACCGTAATCGCAGAGACTTCAACACCTTCGTGCGTACCGCAATCATCAATAGTTACCCTAACATTTTGGCAGACATCTATCAGTTTTCTAGTCAAATAACCCGCATTCGCAGTTTTTAGAGCCGTATCCGCAAGACCTTTTCTAGCGCCGTGCGTAGAAATAAAGTACTCAAGAACATTTAGACCCTCTTTAAAGTTTGAGGTAATCGGAGTTTCGATAATTGAACCGTCCGGTTTTGCCATAAGACCCCTCATACCCGCAAGCTGTCTGATTTGAGCGGCAGAACCCCTCGCACCAGAGTCGGCCATCATAAAGATTGAGTTAAAGCTATTACCGCCAAGACTTATCTTCTCCATCATCTCTGCCGCAACTTTAGAGTTTGTATCCGTCCAAGCATCGATAATTTTGTTATATCTTTCTTGCTCGGTTAAAAGACCTTGTGCAAACTGTGCTTGAATGTCTTTTACTTTTGTTTTGGCTTCATCAACAAGACCCTCTTTGGTCTCAGGAACAAGCATATCCGCCATTGAGATGGATATACCGGCTTTTGTCGAGTGTTTGAAACCTAGATTTTTTAGGTTGTCTAGGAATTTTGCACTATCTTGGTATCCACCTTTTTTGAATACGGTGTCAACCATCGTGCCTATATCTTTTTTCTTAAGTGTTCTGTTCCACAAATCTTCCGTTATATAATCAGGAAGGATGGACTTAATAAGTACTCTTCCCGCAGTCGTAGTACATACTTTGCCGTCTATTTTAATTCTGACGGGAGCCTGCACATCTACGGCATCCATATCAAGAGCCATAGAAAGCTCATCTATATTTGCAAATAGTTTATGCGCGCCTTTTGAATGCGCTTTTTCTCTAGTCATATAGTAGAGACCCAAAATCATATCCTGAGAAGGAACCGTGACCGCTTTACCAGACGCAGGAAGCAAGATGTTCATTGAAGAGAGCATCAAAATTTTAGCTTCAGCTATCGCTTCTTGAGAAAGCGGGATATGTACAGCCATTTGGTCACCGTCAAAGTCCGCATTAAACGCCGCACAAACAAGCGGGTGAAGTCTTATTGCTTTACCTTCTATCAACACCGGATGGAATGCCTGAATAGACATTTTATGCAAAGAAGGCGCACGGTTTAGAAGTATTGGGTAGTTATCGACTACTTCTGCTAGGCACTCCCAAACTTCATTATTTTGCTGCTCAATCATTCTTTTTGCGGCTTTTAGCGTAGTCGCATAGCCTTTTTCTTCGAGCTTTGCAAGAAGATGCGGCTTGAATAGTTCAAGAGCCATTTTTTTAGGAAGACCGCACTGATCCATTCTAAGGTCTGGACCGACGACGATAACCGAACGACCGGAGAAGTCAACCCTTTTACCTAGAAGGTTTTGTCTAAATCGTCCTTGTTTACCTTTGATGATTTCAGAGAGCGATTTTAGAGGTCTTTTATTTGCACCTTTTACCGCATTCGCTCTTCTGCCGTTATCAAATAAGGCATCAACCGCTTCTTGAAGCATTCTCTTCTCATTTCTGATAATGATTTGAGGAGCGTCAAGCTCTAGTAGTCTTTTTAGTCTCGTATTTCTGTTTATAACCCTTCTATATAGGTCATTTAGGTCAGAAGAGGCAAATTTACCGCCGTCAAGCGCAACAAGAGGTCTAAGATCAGGTGGCAAAATAGGCACATAATCAAGAATCATCCACTCAGGTCTATTGTCTGAGTTCAAAAATGCTTCAACAATTTTTAGCGTTTTAACAAGCGTTTTTTTCTTAGCTTCTGAGTTTGTATTTTTAATATCTTCTTTAAGATTTACAAACATCTCTGCAAGGTCAAGCTCGCTTAGAAGTTTTTTGACCGCACTTGCGCCCATCTCTGCGCTAAAACCGTCGTATTGATATAGGCTCTCTAGCTGCCTATACTCTTCTTCTGTAAGAATGTCGTATCTTTTTACAGGAGCGCTTCCCGCTTCACATACGATATATGCTTCATAATAAAGAACTCTCTCAAGGTCTTTCATTTTTATGCCGAGAATTGTACCGATACGGCTAGGAAGCGAGTTTACAAACCAAATGTGAGCAACTGGAGTACAAAGAGCAATATGCCCCATTCTCTGTCTTCTGACTTTTGAGCTTGTAACTTCAACGCCGCACTTTTCACAAGTAACGCCTTGGTATCTCATCTTTTTGTATTTGCCGCAAATACACTCATAGTCTCTTACGGGACCGAATATTTTGGCGCAGAAAAGGCCGTCTCTCTCTGGTTTTAGGGTTCTATAGTTGATAGTTTCCGGTTTTTTAACCTCGCCGTAGCTCCAAGACATTATCTTCTCGGGGCTAGCTATCATCATCTGCAGTGCAGTAAAATCTCTCGGTCTATTTCCAGAGTTAAGATCTAGTTCAGTAAATGCCATCTTAAGTCCTCTTTTGCTTATTTAGTTTTATCTTCGTCAAATACTCTCACATCAAGTCCAAGAGCTTTTAGCTCATTTACAAGAACATAGAAAGTTTCAGGAATCCCCGTTTCAGGAACATTTTCGCCGTTTGTTATCGCTTTGTACGCTTTTACTCTACCCTCGGTATCATCCGACTTGGTAGTTAGCATCTCTTTTAGTACATGCGCCGCACCGTACGCCTCAAGAGCCCAAACCTCCATCTCTCCGAATCTTTGACCGCCGAATAGCGCTTTACCGCCGACGGGCTGCTGCGTTACGAGAGAGTAAGGTCCGGTACTTCTAGCGTGGACTTTTTCATCAACCAAGTGATGTAGTTTTAGCATATACATATAGCCGACATTGACTCTTTCTTTCATCTTCTCGCCGGTTTTACCATCATAAAGCTCCATTTTCCCGTCAGAGTCTATTTTTGCAAGCTCAAATAGTTTTTTAAGCTCGTCGTCATTTACACCCTCAAATACAGGAGTTGCAAATTTAACGCCTTTTGACCAGTCTCTAGCATAAGTAAGAAGCTGCTCATCATCAAGTGAAGCCACAAAATCTTTTGCGTTTACAAGCTTTGCAACATCGGCTATCTCAGCCATCTTGTTTCTTAGCTCTTTTATCCAGTCTTTTTGTTTTGACTCAAATATCTCGCCGATTTGCTCACCAAGTTTTTTACCTGCAAGACCTAGATGTACCTCTAGTATCTGACCGATATTCATCCTCGAAGGAACGCCCAGCGGGTTTAGAACGATGTCAATATTTTTGCCGCTTTTCATGTAAGGCATATCAACCTCAGGCACGATAATAGATACGATACCTTTGTTTCCGTGTCGTCCGGACATCTTATCGCCGACTTTTAGCTTTCTTTTTGTTGCTATGTATACTTTTACAAGCTTAACTACGCCGCTTGGAAGAATGTCGTCTTTTTCAAGAATAGAAACTTTTTCGTCAAAATCTGCTTTTAATCTCTCTTTTTGTTTTCTAAAGTGAGTTTTGATTTTTTCATAATCGGCTTGTACTTTTGCATCAAAGCTTCTAACAAGCGTATTGATAGCAAATCTATTCATATGCTCCAAAGCGTCAGCGGCAATAGTTTCGCCTTTTTTTGCTTCAACGCCTGAGACGCTTACATCTGCAGTAAGCTTATTTTTGGAAAGCAGAGAGTTGATTCTTAGCATCTCTTCTCTATCTATCATGTTTAGCTTATCGTGATACTCTCGCTCCATTTTCGCTTTTTCTTCTTCGAAGTGCTTAACGGCTCTAGCGTCTTTGTCGTACCCTTTTTTCGTAAATATCTTAACATCTACGACTACACCTTCCATTGACGGTGGGCAATATAGCGATTTATTGACGACATGTCCGGCTTTTTCACCAAATATTGCTCTTAGAAGTCTCTCTTCAGGCGTAGGTTTTACTTCACCTTTTGGTGAAACTTTGCCGACAAGAACCATTCCACCTTTAACATAGCTACCTATTTTTACGATACCGCTTTCGTCAAGATGAGCAATATCTTCGTCTTTTACATTCGGAATATCTCTAGTTATCTCCTCTACGCCGTGTTTTAGCTCTCTAGCTTCAACCTCTTTTTCGTAGATATGAACACTCGTAAATACATCATCTCTGATAATTCTCTCGGAGACAACAACAGCATCCTCAAAGTTGTAACCATACCACGGCATAAATGCTATTAGTATATTTTTACCGATAGCAAGTTCACCCGTATCCATACTCGGACCATCGGCAACTATCTCGCTCGGCTCTACTTTTTGACCTATTTTTGCTATAGGTTTTTGGTTGAAGCTTGTGTTTTGGTTTGTTCTAAGGTTTTTCTGAAGCGGATAGTGGTCAATAAACGCACCATCTTCATCTTCGCCTCTAACATAAACATTTTGGCTATCTACTTTTTCTATCACACCGCCTCTTACCGTTTTGACGCTCTCCCAAGCATCTCTAGCAATAGTAGCTTCCATACCTGTCCCGACCATCGGTGCCTCGCTCCACAGAAGCGGTACGCCTTGTCGTTGCATGTTTGAACCCATCAGTGCCCTGTTGGCGTCATCGTGTTCAAGGAATGGAATAAGACCGGCAGCAACACCAACAACAGCTTTTGGAGAGACATCGATAAGCGTAATAGTCTCTTTTTTGAAGAGAATAATTTCGCCGTCTTTTCTAGCTTCCACGAAATCTTCTATAATTGTCGCATTAGCATCAAGTTTCGTACTGGCAGGAGCAATTACATGACCCTCTTCTTGCGTCGCCGTTAGGTATACGATTTCGTTTGTTACTTTGCCCGCAACAACTTTTTTGTACGGAGCTTCGATAAATCCGTACTCATTAACTTTCGAGTAAGTAGAAAGAGTATTGATAAGACCGATGTTTTGACCCTCTGGAGTTTCAATCGGACAAATTCTTCCGTAATGCGTCGGGTGTACATCCCGCACTTCAAATCCGGCTCTTTCTTTAACAAGACCGCCTTCACCGAGTGCTGAAAGTCTTCTTTTGTGCGTAATCTCTGAAAGAGGATTTGTTTGATCCATAAACTGAGACAACTGACCACCGGTAAAGAAGTCAAGTATAGTCGTCGTAATCATTTTTGAGTTGATAAGGTCGTGAGGCATCAACTCTTCCATGTTTTGAACGGTTGAAATCTTGTCTTTTATCGCTTTTTGCATTTTGACAAGACCTAGGTGAAGCTCATTTGCAAGAAGCTCGCCTATCGCTCTAATTCTTCTATTTCCAAGGTGATCCCTGTCATCTATATATCCGATACCGTTTTTGACTTTTATCAAATATCTTACTGTTTTTACAAGGTCTTCATGTGCAAGCACCGTAACAAACTCAGGCACTTCTACACCAAGCTTATGGTTCATTTTCATACGACCTACTTTTGTAAGGTCATATCTTTCAGGATGGAAGAATAGTTTGAGAACAAAATCATGCGCCGCATCTTTCGTTACAGGCTCGCCCGGTCTCATAACCTTATAAATTCTAATTGCTGCAAGGTCATTTTCGTCCTCTATACCCTCTGTTTGCTTTAGAAGCTTTAAAGACTCTTGGTCCGATATAAACGAATTTATAACAGAGTTATCCACGCCCGCCGCAAGGTCGTTTGCTATTTCAAACTCAGATATACCCAGTTCAATAATTTTTTTAAGTTTGTTTTCATCAACCTGAGTAAGTGCATCAAATACAACTTCGCCGGTAGAAGAATCAACAATCGGCGTAGCAATATATCTAGAGAATAGAATATCAAGCGGATACTCTACAAATTCAAGACCTTTTTGTTTTAGCTCTTTCGCTTTTCGCTCAGATAGCCTTTTGCCACCAGTCATTATCAAGTTACCATCAGCGTCAACAAGATCATACTCAAGTCTACCGGTATAATCTTCCGGCACAAAAGGAATTAAAAACTTATTGTTTTTAATCTGTATTTTTAGTATCGGGTAGAACAGCTTGATAATGTCTTGTTTTGAATAGCCAAGAGCTCTAAATAGTATAGTTACCGGAATTTTTCTTCTTTTGTTAATTCTTACATAAAGCACATCTTTTGCGTCGTACTCAAAGTACAACCATGCGCCTCTATCGGGAATGATTTGAGCAGTATATATAAGCTTACTAGAGGCCGTCATTGACTCTTCTTCTTTGAAGATAACGCCAGGGCTTCTATGTAACTGATTTACAACAACTCTTTCTACGCCGTTAATAATAAAAGATGTTCTCTCTGTCATCATAGGAATTTCTCTTACGAAGATAGATTGCTCTTTTATATCTTTAACGCCTTTTTTCTCGCCTGTTTTTTCGTCTTTTTCCCAAACTATAAGTCTGATTTTGATTTTGAGAGGAATGGAGTATGTAAGACCTCTCTCCATGGATTCTCTGACCGTATATTTGGGTCTTCCAAATTCGCTTCCTGCATACTCGAGAGACAATCTATTTTGAGAATCGTGTATTGGGAAAATCGATTTAAATACTCTTTCGATTCCTGCGCCGCTTCTCTCTTCTTCGTCGACCATTAGGAAGTCGTTGTAGCTTTTTTGTTGAAGTTGAAGCAAATTTGGAATACCCAGAACCTGTGGAGTTTTGGAAAAATCAACCCGGAGTCTATTTCCTGATTTTAGGCTGTTTAGCATAGGCGGTACCTCTTATGAAGTTTTGGATGAAAATTAAATTTTGTTAGAGAAAAATTTTAGGACAGTTTGAAACTATAAAATAAAAAGCCGCCCGAAGGCGGCACGAAATTATTTAACTTCGACTTTAGCGCCAACTTCTTCAAGTTTAGCTTTGATTTCGTCTGATTCTGCTTTAGTAGCACCAGACTTAACTGTGAATGGAGTTTCTTCAGATGCTTTTTTAGCCTCAGCAAGACCAAGACCTGTAAGCTCTCTAAGAACCTTAATAACATTGATTTTTTTCTCACCTGAACTTGCAAGAATAACATCAAATTCTGTTTTTTCTTCAACTGCTGCTGCGCCAGCTACCGGACCGCCAGCCATTACAACTGGTTGAGCGGAAACGCCAAATTTCTCTTCAAATTCTTTTACTAACTCTGATAGCTCAAGTACTGTAAGACCGGCTATGAATTCGATAACTTGTTCTTTTGTAACTGCCATTTTAAATCCTTTACTACATTTTAATTTTAACGCCAACAGAGCAAAGCTCTTTATGGCTACGCTAGGCGCTATGCCACTAAAGCTAGCCGCATTTGCGGCAGAGTCTTTAATGAATTACGCTGCGCTTTCTTTTTGTTTTCTGAGCTCGTCCAGACCTGTAACAAACATTCTTGCAGGTGCAGTCCAAACAGACAGAAGCATTCCGATAAGTTCGTTTTTGCTTGGTAGCTTAGACATTGCAACAACAGTTGCAGCATCAACAGCTTTACCGTCAAGGTAAGCAGCTTTAACAACTAGTCTATCTTTAAAGTTATCAGCAAATTTTGCGATAAGTTTACAAACATCCAATTGATCAGCGCCCCAAACAACTATATTAGTATCTTTAAGCTCTAGGCCTTCGATTTTAGCTTTTTCAAGAGCGATAGCAGCCAAAGTGTTTTTAACAACTTTAACTTTCATGCCGTTAGCTCTAGCTTCATTTCTCATAGCTTCAAGTTCTTTAACTGTTACGGCTCTGTAGCCGGCAACAGCAATACCTTGACTTGCAGCAAATTCAGCCGAAAGACTATCGATAATCGTAG
>JFJP01018764.1_pt1 | contig 11724 bp, 4 predicted proteins | sample 431651 | NCBI WGS metagenome assembly JFJP01 (sample SAMN02602958, study PRJNA72255) | Microbial mat metagenome, whole genome shotgun sequencing project. | biome: fresh water; feature: sink hole; material: water; isolation source: purple microbial (photo- and chemosynthetic) mats found in... | reverse complement strand
CCAGATGTCGCGGGCATATTCATGGATCGTCCGGTCGGACGAGAATTTACCCGACCTGGCCACATTCAGCAGGGCCTTGCGATCCCACACCTGCGGATCCAGATAGGTCTGCTCCACGCGGTCCTGCGTGTCGCTGTAGGCCCGCAGATCCCCCAGCAGCATGTAATGATCCCCGCCATCGAGCAGCCCGAAGAGGATCGGTTGGAAGATGTCCGGCTCGACCATGCTGAAGAAATTACCGGCAATCATGTCCAATGCCCGCTTGATCTCCGGATCCGCCTCGTAGATCGCCCGCGAATGATAGGTCGGACGGCGTTTGAACACCTCCTCGGTGGTCATCCCGAAGATGAAGATATTCTCATCGCCAACCTCCTCACGGATCTCGACGTTAGCCCCGTCGAGGGTGCCGATCGTCAGCGCCCCATTGAGCATCAGCTTCATGTTGCCCGTACCCGAGGCTTCCGTGCCCGCCAGCGAGATCTGCTCACTCAGGTTGGCTGCCGGGATGATGCGCTCGGCCAGCGAAACCCGGTAGTTGGGCAGGAACACCAGGGCCAGCCGATCCTTGACCTCGGGATCGTTATTGATCACCTCGGCGACCTGGTGGATCAGCTTGATGATCAGCTTGGCCATGAAGAAGCCGGGAGCCGCCTTGGCCGCGAAGATGAACGTCCGGGGCACACGGACTGACGAGGGATCATCCTTGATGCGGTTGTAAAGCATGATGATATACAGCACCAGCAGCAACTGCCGCTTGTACTCGTGCAACCGTTTAACCTGCACATCAAACAGCGAACCGGCAGGCACCACCACGCCCACCTCGCGATGGATGTAATCGGAAAGCGACGCCTTGTTACGTTCCTTGATCATGCGGAAATCGGCCAGGAACTGCGGATCATCCACGAATTTCTCCAGATCCCGCAACTGCTCCAGGTCATGGATCCACTTGTCGCCGATCGCCGTCGTAATGAACCGGGCCAGCCCGGGATTCGCCTTGAGCAGCCAGCGGCGCGGGGTGATCCCGTTGGTCTTGTTGTTGAACTTCTTAGGCCAGAACTCGGCAAAGTCGCGCAGCAGATGCTCACGGATCAGCTTGCTGTGCAGCGCGGCAACCCCGTTGACGGAGCAGGAGCCGACAACCGCCAGATGCGCCATGCGCACATGCTGCGGACTGCCTTCCTCGATCAGGCTCATGCGGCGCAGCCGGTCGTTATCCATCGGGTATCGGATCGACACCGCCCGCAGGAACCGGGCGTTGATCTCATTGATGATCTGCAGGTGACGCGGCAGATGATAGGACATCATCGGCACCGACCATTTCTCCAGCGCCTCGGTCAGGATGGTGTGGTTAGTGTAACCGACACAGGCGGTCGTGATCGCCCACGCCTCCTCCCAGCAGAGTCCCTCGGAATCCATCAGCAGACGCATCAGCTCGGGCACCATCAGGGCCGGATGCGTATCGTTCAACTGGATGAAGGCCTTATCCGGCAATTTGTGGATGTCGGTATTGGAGACCTTGAAGCGGCGGATGATATCCTGCAGAGTACAGCAGACAAAGAAATATTCCTGCCGCAGGCGCAGGGCCTTGCCTTCCAGCACGTTGTCGTTGGGATAAAGCACCTTGGTCAGGTTCTCGGCCAGCACCTTGTCCTGAACCGCCTCGACATAGGAACCGCGATTGAATTCATCGAAGTCGAACTCCTCGGCCGAGCGGGCCGACCAGAGACGCAACGTGTTGACCGTCTTGCCGCCGTACCCCACCACGGGCAGGTCGTAGGGCATACCGATCACGGTCTTGGTATCCATCCACTGCCAGCGCAGGCTACGACCGTCGGCCAGCGCCTCGACCTTGCCCCCGAATTGCACGGCGAACGATAGATCCGGACGGGCGATCTCCCACGGGTTCCCTTCCTTAAGCCAGGCATCCGGTTCCTCGACCTGGCGCCCGTTGACGATTTTCTGGTTGAACATGCCATAGTCATAGCGCAGGCCATACCCCACCGCCGGATAATCCAGCGTCGACAGCGAGTCCATGAAGCAGGCCGCCAGGCGCCCGAGACCCCCATTGCCCAGACCGGCGTCGACCTCGTAGTCGCGCAGCAGGTTCCAGTCCAGTCCCATTTCCCCCATGGCCTCGCTACAGACGTGATCCAGACCCAGGTTGATGACATTATTTCCCAGCAAACGCCCGATCAGGAACTCCATGGATAGATAGTAGATCCGCCGCACATTCTGCTCGCGATGGGTCCGCTGTGTCGCCAGCCAACGCTCAACGACACGATCACGGACGGAGAGTGCCAGCGCATAGTAACAGTCGCGATCAGTCGCCATGTCAAAGTCGCGAGCCAGCGAGTATTTCAAATGGCGCTCGAAATCATGCGCCAGACCTTCCGATGTCATGGGCACGAAACCGTCATGCCCGTTTGTCTTATGCTTCCCAGAATTCATCATTTTCCTTTCCAGCCTCGGGGTTCATCCAACCACCGGCTTCCACCGCCCCACAAAACGACGAAAACGCAGCACGCAATGCATGGATATGGTCCTCGACCAACCCCCACTTCGCGTTAAACGCCTCCGTTTCCATTAACATGACAAGCCCACACATCGCCTCGGCACCCACATTGGCGCAGGCCCCCTTGATCGAATGGAGCTGCCGCGCCACCTCGGGACCGCGATTCGTCCGAACCATGACCTCCATGGCCGTCAATTGATCCGGCACATGGGCGATAAACAAGTTGGTAACGACCCTCGCCACCGTCTTGTTGTTATCCAAGCGCCTCAATACACCCGCCAAATCCCATATCGGGTGTGAACCGGTTGGCACCACCGATACCACGGATATCACTTCCGTTATTGATCCCGGTTCGGTGGCGGCCTGCCGCCCCGTTCCCATCCACTTCTTCAGCATGGCATATAAACCATGTTGATTCAATGGTTTACTGATATAATCGTTCATGCCCGCCGCCAGGCACGTTTGACGGTCCCCCTGCATGGCATTGGCGGTCATCGCAATAATCGTGAGCGCTTCCCGCCCGGCCGCACCCGCACCAGCCGAGTCCGCCGCCGCCCGTTCCTGCCGGCGGATCTCCTCGGTCGCCGCCAGACCATCCATGACCGGCATCTGCACATCCATGAGCACCAGGTCATAGTGAACCTTGCTGATCGCCTCCAGGGCGGCGCGACCATTCGCCACGCAATCGACCTTCACGTCCAGCCGCGTCAACATGCTCACGGCAACCTGCTGGTTGATGACGTTATCCTCCGCCACCAGGACGCAGCCGCCCAGGGACAACGGGCTGCTCCCGGCCTCGACAGCCTCCGGGGCTGCCGCCACCTCGTCCGGTTCCGTCTCGTGGGCGATCTTGAACGCCAGCGTGAACGAGAATACCGCACCGGGACCCCCGACGCCGTCACTCGCCGGGGCTGGACTCTGCACCCCGATCTGCCCCCCCATCAACTCGACCAGTTGCTTGGAAATGGCCAGACCAAGCCCGGTTCCGCCATACTTGCGGGTCATCGATCCATCCACCTGCGAGAACTTGGTGAACAGCAGATGCTGCTTATCCTTGGCGATGCCGATCCCGGTATCGCGCACCGCAAAGACCAATTGCACCGTATCGGGGATGTACATCGCCGCCGCATTCCCATGCCGACGGGGTAACTCCGATGCCGACGCTTCCGCTTGCTTAACCTGCACCTCAACACGTCCCTTTTCCGTGAACTTGACGGCATTCCCCACCAGATTGGTCAGTACCTGCCGCAGGCGCACCGCATCCCCGAACAAGACCGGCGGCACATCCGGGGCAATCTCGAACCGCACCTCCACCCCCTTGACCCGGGCGGGAATTTCCAGACCCTCGATCAGATTCTGCAGCAGCGACTTGAGGACGAACACCTCGGAGGCCAGCTCGAACCGCCCGGATTCGATCTTGGACAGGTCCAGGATATCATTGAGCAGGGCGAGCAGGACCTCGCTGCTGGACTGCACGATCTGCACGTAATGCCGCTGATCCTCGGTCAGCGGGGTATCCATCAGGAGTGAGTTCATGCCGATGATCCCGTTCATCGGGGTACGGATCTCATGACTCATATTGGCAAGGAACTCGCTCTTGGCGATATTGGCCATCTGTGCTTCCATCGCCATCGCATTGGCCCGGTCCACCGTGCTCTCCAGTGCCTGGTTCATCTTCTGCAGATCCGCAGCGGCCTGCTTGATACGGGTGATCTCCTCCTTGACTGCCACATAATGCGTCGTTTTCCCTGCGGCATCACGCACCGGGGCGATCACGGCCGATTCCCAATACAACGAGCCATCCTTGCGCTTGTTCTGGAATTCCCCATGCCACTCACGCCCGGCCAGCAGGGTTTCCCAGAGTTGCTGGTAAAGGTCGCCTGGCATCTCTCCCGATTTGAGAATCCGGGGGTTCTTGCCGATCGCTTCCTCGACCGTGTATCCCGTTGAGTGTTCAAAATACGGATTGGCGTATTCGATAGCGCCATCGGGATCGGTAATGACCACCGTGATCGGGCTCTGCTCGATCGCGCGGCTCAGGGTCTGCAGGTGCTGCTGCATCTGCTTCTGCTCGGTAATGTCCAGCATGACGCCAACCAGACCGGTCAGGGCTCCATCCTGGTCTTTCATCACCGTCTTCTGGAATAGCACATCACGCAGCCCTTTCGCGGCACTGGCCACTTTCTCCTCATACACCTGGACGCTGCCGTTCTGGAACAATGCCTGATCCTGCTGGTGATATATTTCCGCCTGATGCGGCGGGCATATATCAACCGCGGATTTACCCGCCAGCGCAGCCGTCGACAACCCCATGAACGCCTCGAACGCTGGATTCACCCACAGGTAACATTCCTGCATGTCCTTGTAAAAAACCGGGGCAGGCATGGCCTCCAGCAACGAGCGCAGGCGCATCTCGCTGGTGACGAGCGCCACCTCCACCGTCTGCTGTTTTTCCTGCAGGTGGTGCTCGTCTCGCCGGATGCTGATATCCGTACGCACCACCAGGATCACCGTGACCGTCAAGACGACCACCAGCAACATCAGGAACAGTCCTCCCGACGCAAGCATCAAGTCCCAGTAGCCCGCCAGTTCATCGGTCACATCGTGTAATAGGAGCACATGGCCGATTTCCTTGCCCGCCACATCCGTGAACGGAATCAATGCGACCCGCCAGTCACGCCCTGCCAGCGAAAACTCCGATACCCTGCCGGGAGGAACAGCACCATGAGCCAGCCCCATGAGCGGCAACAATGCCGCAGGAACATTCGCCATCGACGTATAGACAATTCTGGACGCGTCAAGGATCAACACCAGTTCCAGTCCGGTTTGCCGGTGACGCATCTCCATGAACGACGCGACATCCTGCCCCAACTCCACAAACCCTACCCGTTCGGTGTCGCGATAGACCGGAGCCACTACGCGCACCACCACGTCGCCCGACGACCCCAGTTCAATCCCGCTGGTTATCCGATGGTTTCGCGCCGCCCCCTGAAGCGTGAGGCGACCAACGAAATCCCCGCGTTTTTCGGGCTTGTGCAGCCGCAGCAGGCAGATCTGCTGGGGATCAATGAACGACATCCGGCTCACGGAATATTCACGATTCATCACCTCGAACCGGGCAAACCAGTCCCGCTGCAGCAGCTCCGCATCGCCACTGGCGAGTGCATTGACCAACCGTTCGTTCCCAACCATGGACGAAAGGGTCATGGCCATGCCATCCGTCCGGTTTTTCAGGTCCATTTCGTATTCGGCCTGGAAAAGGCGGACGTCGGTGGCCATCTGATCATTGAAATGCTGGCGCTGCAGGCGTTTCAGGAGCACCGCGCCGCCAACACCGCAAATAGAGATCAGCACCACCAGGGGAATCAACAAGCGGCGAGTCACCGGAAACCGGTGGGTCGGCCTTGACGGCTCCTCATGGACTGATTGTTGATCACTCATGCCATTTCATCCTGTCAAAAAATCGTAATCCTAATCGCGGCAATCTGCGCCTCTGCGCGAGATCAACATTATGCGTGAGTTAATCCCCCAGCGGAAAATAGATATCCACACAGGTTCCTTCGCCCACCGCACTGGTCACCTGGATACACCCTGCATTCTGCCGGACGATACCGCACACCGCTGGCAACCCCATCCCGCTGCCCTTGCCCGGTGGCTTGGTCGTGAAGAATGGATCAAAGATCCGCGAGAGGATCTCGTCGGTCATCCCGATCCCGTTATCCTCCACACGCAGGCGCACATACCGCCCGGGCTTGCAGCCCACTTGCTTTGCACAAAACGCCTGATCGAGAAAAACATCATTCGTGGAAAGTGCGATGTGTCCAACTGCCGGGTTCACCGCATCGCGGGCATTGGAACATACGTTGGCCAGGATCTGGTCAAGCTGCCTCGCATCCATGCGAACCACGCCACCCAGCACCCCGGGAGTCCATCGAATGGGGACCGCCGAGCCAATCAGATGCTCCAGCAGCGGAATCGAATGCGCAACCGCCGCATTGATGTCGAGATCAACGGGAGCGATCGCCTGGTTGCTGGCGAACTCAAGCACCTGGCGGGAAATCATCTGACGGGTCTGCACGGCGGCATTCTGCGTCGCAGCCATCAGCCGATCCAGCCATTCGCGTCCCGGTTGCGTCGGGGGCACATGTTCGAGATATTGCTCGGCATACCACTGGATCACCATGATCATGTTGTTGGCATCATGCGCCACGCGGCGGACCAGCTTGCCCAGCGACTCCATGGTCTGCGCATGGCGGAATTGCTCTGCCGCCCAGTCGCATCCCTGCACCGCCGCAGGGGCCGCCACGGCCGACGGCGACACCGGCACAACCTCAGCATCCTGACGCCCCGATGGCGTAACCGCCTTGACCGGTGACACCGCCCCCATCGGCAACTCGATATCCTTCAGCAGTTTGCGAACGCTGGCCAGAAGTTCGTCACGGCGATAGGGCTTGTTGATGAACCCGCAGCGGAAACCATCACCGACATGTCCATCAAGAATATCATCGGCATAGCCCGACATGAACAGGCAGCGCACCTCGGGGAACATCGGACGGATCGCTTCCGAAAGTTCCCGCCCGTTCATTTCCGGCATCATCACATCGGTCAACAAGAGATGCAGCGCCCCCTTGTGCTCACGCGCCAGCTTCAATGCCTCGTGCGGGTGCCCCGCCGACAGGACATTGAAGCCCTCCTTCTGCATCATCCGGCAGGCCAGGCGCAGGATCGCCGATTCATCCTCGACAATCAGCACCGTCGCCCCCGCATGCGTATGCTCACGTTCCGGCTCCACGTCCGCCGTCGCCGTGATCGGGGCCTGGCTACGCGGCAGGTAAAAGTCGAAGGAGGTCCCCATCCCCGGCTCGCTCTGCACCTCGATGCAGCCCCCGTTCTGGCTGATGATGCCATATACCGTAGAAAGCCCCAACCCGGTGCCTTCATGCTCGCCCTTGGTGGTGAAGAAGGGTTCGAAGATATGCTCCAGCACCTCGCGGGACATCCCGCAGCCGTTATCCCGCACCGCGAACTTGACGTAATCCCCCGGTATCATCCCCGGATGCGTGCTGGCAAAAAGGGCATCGAGCGCCCGGTTTTCCGTCGCGATCGTGATCAACCCCGCCCCGCCACCAATGGCATCCCTGGCGTTGACGAACAGGTTGGCCAGGATCTGGTCGAGCTGCCCCGGATCCATGCAGACCGGCCAGACCTCCGCGCCGGGCGACCAGGCCAGGTTGATGGTCTCACCGATCAGCCGCCGAAGCAGCCGCAGCATGCCCGTCACCGTGTCATTGACATCGAACACCACCGGGGAGACGGTCTTCTTGCGCGAGAAGATGAGAAGCTGGCGGGTGATGGCGGCCGAACGGGCGGCCGCATTGCGGACTTCCTGGAGCCGCTCGTACATCGGATGCGTGGGCGAGAGGTCGTCGATCATCTGCTCGGTGTTACCGATGATGACCCCCACCATGTTGTTGAAATCGTGGGCGACCCCGCTGGCCAGCCGCCCCACCGTTTCCAGCCGCTGGGCCTGCAGCAGGCAGCGTTCGCTCTCGCGCAGTTGCTGGGTACGCTGCTCCAGCAGATCCTCCGCCCGGAGCAGGGCCCGCTCACGGCGGCTGCGGGCGCACACCTCGAGCAGATAGGCAACCGAGAAGGGTTTCTGCAGGCTGGCCGAAGCCCCTGCCTTCATCCATTTTAAATATAGGTCAGGGGCAAGATCGCCACTCATCATGATCAGCACACAATCCGGACGCTTTAGCCGGAAGGGTTCAAGCAAGCTGTCGCCCTTCCCATCGGGCAACTGCCAATCCAGCACACACAGATCATAGGTGCGCTCATCGAAACGGGCGGCCGCCCGGCGACAGGAACTTTCCCAATCAACGCCATACCCATGGGCCGTGAATGCATCCACGAGGACACGGGCGAGCGCCGCGTCATCCTCCACCAACAGCACCTGCGCCCGCTTGCGCACGACCTCGCCAGCCAGCAGACTGCGGACGACCTGATTGAACTGATTGCCATCGACCGGACAGGGCAAAAAGGCTTCGGCACCGAGCTCGGCCGTGATCCGCTCCGAGACATCCCCGGCAAACGTGGCGGAAACCACCAGCAGCGGAACCTGGTTATACGGGGCATATTCCGGCGAACGCAGCAAACGGCAGAACCGCCACCCGTCAATGACCGGCATGTAGATGTCCGTGATGATCAAGGCGGGCGGAACCTCCGGGTGCATCCCGGCCAGGGCGGCCTCGGCACTCTCAAACGTCAACGGGGCCAGCCCCGCCTTGCGCAACAGCCCACCGAGCGTAAGCAGTTGAACGGGATCGTCATTAACCACGACCACCGTCCGATTCGCCAACGCCTCACCCCACGATTTTTCCACATCACTCATTAAAACAACCCACCTTTATCATAACGCCCGTTCTATAACACGTTACGATAGTACGCATCCCCGCTAATTATTCAATCCAAAACTAGGGCATGAATTATGTCTGGGGCAAAACCACTTTAGTGTGTATCTTTGTTTTTTGGGGGTGTAGTATGCCGCCGGTTCAGTGCAGAGAGGAGTAGGATGCCACGGTATCGTTACAAAGCGAAGGAAGGGCCGGGGAACGCGGTGGAGCGTGAACTGGTCGCGGAGTCCAAGGCGGCGGCGCTGGCGCGTATCGAGGCCCAGGGCTTTGTGCCGATCTGGGTGCGGCAGGTCGGGAGCGATGCATCGACCGCGACTGGCCGCGCCTCCGGGCGCGGTATCCGGGCATCCGATATCACGATTTTCACGCGGCAGTTCGCCAGCATGATCCGGGCGAGGGTTCCCATCCTGAGGGCGCTCGACAGCCTTCATGAACAGACGGAAAACCGCCGTCTACAGGCGGTTGTTGCCGATCTGGAACAAACCATCCGCAACGGGGCCATGCTTTCCGAGGCCATGCGCCATTATCCTGTGCTTTTCCCCGAGCTCTATGCGAACATGGTGCAGGCAGGCGAGGCGGGGGGGATTCTCGATACCATGCTGTTCCGCCTGGCGGATGCCCGCGAACAGGAGGAGGAAAGCCACCGCCGCGTCCAGGCAGCGCTGGCATATCCATCCCTGGTGGCGGCCACGGGCGCGGTGACGGTCGTCGTGCTGCTGGCGTTTTTCATGCCGCGGGTGATGGCGCTTTTTGATAACTACTCGAACCTGCCGTTTCCCACGCGCATGTTGCTGGGGACAAGCCGTTTCCTGTCGGCCTACTGGCCTTGGCTGGCGCTGGGGATCGGGCTGGTGCTGGGGGTGCTGCAACGACTGGCCGCGCTGGATCGTGGACGGCTGCTCGTGGACGGGCTGAAACTGCGCTTGCCGCTGCTGGGCAAGTTCCTGCGAGATGTGGAGTTATCCCGCTTCGCGCGCGTTTTTGCACTGCTGATCGATGCGGGCATCCCGATTGATACCGTGCTGCAGTTAAGCGCCAAGGCCATCCGCAATGCGGTACTGCGGCGCGAGATCGAGGCCGTGCGCGAGCGGACGGTCCGCCAGGGGATGTCGCTCTCATCCGGGATCAAGCAGTCCGGTAGTTTTCCGCTGTTCATGGGGAATATGCTGGCGGTCGGGGAGGAAACCGGGCGTATTGATGAGGCGCTCAACGAGGTGGCGCAGTTCTACGAGGCCAGCGTGGCACGGCAGAGCCGGATGGTGGTGTCGTTGCTGGAGCCCGTGCTGCTGCTGGTGGTGGGGTGCCTGGTGGGGTTTATTGTATTTGCAATGTTGATGCCGATCTTCGAGATGGGCTCCCAGATGCGCTAGTTGCGTTGATGGAGAACGAGTGACGCGATGAAAACGGAGACAAACAAGACAGGGGATGGTGGTTCAAGGGTCTTGTGCGTGGTGATCCATTGGGGACGCCTGGAGGATACGCGGGCTTGCGTGCATTCCCTGCTGGCCCAGATCGGGGTGGATTTCGGTGTCGTGGTGCTGGATAATGGCACCGGCCATGACCTGGAGGGGGCGCTGGCGGGTACCGGCGTTCGAATCGTAAAGCACCCCGTCAACAGCGGATTCACGGGCGGGGTGAATCGGGCCATGGAAATGGCGCGTGCGGACGGTGCCGATTGGTGCTGGCTGTTGAACAACGACACGGTCATGGAGACCCCGGATGTACTGCGCGACCTGCTGTCCTTCGCGAATGCAGGCGTGGCAACCGTGGTCAGTCCGATCCTGCGGAATGTGACAGGAACCCAGGCCAGGGAAAGTGACTGGAGCCTCTTCTTCCCCGGATTAGCCCTGACACTGGCGGACACGCGGGGCCTGTTACCCACGCTGCTCAAGCGCATGACACGGCATCTCCGGTTCATCAGCGGCACCGCTTGGCTCGTACGGGTGGCGTCAACGCGCGATCCATTGCTGGATCCCGCCTATTTCGCCTATTTCGAGGATGTCGATCTGGCAATGCGGATGGGAGAAGCGAAAATGGCGGTGGCACCCACAGTGCGCCTGACACATTTCGTCAGCCGCAGTACGGGCGGCAGTCTGCTTAAATTCCGGTACAAGGCAACCAATCTCGTCTATCTGATGCACAAGCACGGGCTGGCGAGGCGGGGATTCAAGATCCGGTATGCATTGTGCTTTGTACCCAGTGAATTCAGGCACTACTGGAGGCAGCCGCTCCGGTTCCTGGGGGTCGCCAGGGACGCTTGGACCGACGGTCAGCAAAAAACAGTCCCGTTGCCATGTCTTGTTCTTGATCTTAATCCTAATCGTCATCATAATCGCGATTGCCTGAGAGAAGGCGATTAGGATTACGATTAGGAATAAACACGATGAGTAATTGGAATATAAAAGAACTATCAAGTGATCCAGGATACAGAGTCATTAAAACCGACGGTACCATTCATGACATTTTGTATGAGGGGGAGACGTTTCAGGGCAAGCCATCGGACATCTTTGCCTACCTGGGTGTACCCGAGACTGACCATGGTCCGGTGCCCGGCATGGTGTGTGTCCATGGCGGCGGCGGGAAAGCGTTTCGACAATGGGTGAAAATGTGGGTGGATCGTGGCTACGCAGCGATCGCCATGGATCTGGGCGGGCGTGGTGAGGGAGGAACCCGACTTCCCAATGGGGGGCCGGAGCAGGACGACCAGTCCAAGTTCAATACCCGCGTCGTATGGCAGGATCTGTGGACCTATCATGCCGTTGCGGCGGTTATTCGGGCCAACACCATTCTACGCGGCCT
>JFJP01040346.1_pt1 | contig 11725 bp, 9 predicted proteins | sample 431651 | NCBI WGS metagenome assembly JFJP01 (sample SAMN02602958, study PRJNA72255) | Microbial mat metagenome, whole genome shotgun sequencing project. | biome: fresh water; feature: sink hole; material: water; isolation source: purple microbial (photo- and chemosynthetic) mats found in... | reverse complement strand
CTCGAAATCGTAGGTATCGGCAGATGCCAGCGCGATACTCGATCCGGCACGGTCGTAGGCAACGACCGATGGACGGGCATTCGAGCCGGTTTCAAGGAAGTAGATCCCGAACCGCCCCTCGCCGCCAACCTTCAGACGCGACGTATCCACGCCGTATCGGCGCATCTCCGCCAGGAAAGCGGACGTGACCGGGCCATCGGGCAGGGCCGACATGAAGGTAACGTCGTCACCCATATTAGCCAGCGATACCGCCACGTTCGCCTCACCACCGCCGAATCCCGCCACCAGCGGCCCCGGCAGGCACTGTGCCAGACGCAACCGATCCGGCGTCGAAAGCCGCAACATCACCTCGCCAAACGTCAAAACCATCGCAAGTCCCCCTGAAACCTTCAAAAACCAAGACCGCAACAAAGGGGAGACTATAGAAGCCCGCCGCCGTTATTTCAATCGTTCTTTTCGGGAAAGCAGCCCACTCAGGGAATCTCGAGCCAGCTTTTGATGCGATAGCCTAGTAGGAACGGGAGTTTCATCTTGGCCAGAGCCTCGTCGTAGTGAAAGTCTCCGGTACCGGTCACATCGATCGTACCGGCCACCACCGCCCCTATGAAATCGCCCTGACCGGTAAACGAAAACGCCGCATACGGCACATACATGAACCCAGTAAAATGCGAATCGCCCGTGTATTTCACCGACTTGGCATTCGGTGTCCCGTAGATCCCCAGATTGGCCGCGTTGCCGGTCTGGTTGACGCAACTGTTCAGCAGAACATCCCCGTTGGCGTAGATCTCGACCTTCAGGGGTGCCCCTGCGGGCGAGGGGGTAATGTGCATCGTGGCACTACCGGAAATCGAAAATTCCCCCTCGATATAAAGCCGCAGCGTACCCGTGCCGGTGACCGTCAACGCTCCACCGGTGGCCTTGATATAACTGACGGACATATCCCGATTGCCAGCAACCACGATGGTCTCGACAGCATTACCCACCATCTTGATCGCCGGATGCGTCAGCGTCTTGTCCATCGGGACGATCACATCCGAGATATCCGTGTCCGCGCCGGACCCGACAGCGCCCAGGTTCGTGTAACTGCCGCCGATCTTCACCCCGCCGCCGATCCCGGCGACCAGGTCGCCATAGAGAGTGCCGCTTCCCGTCGCGAAGATGGCCGCCTCCGGGTCAGAACAGATCGTGACGATATCGCCATTCAGCTGACGCTTGACCGGATCATACTGCCCGCCGGTGGACTTGATCGGATCACTGGAGTCGAACGAGTCCACGGAGGCGTTACCACCATGCTTCACATAGCTCTTCGCCAGCATCGCCGCCGCGAACGGCGAGGAATAGTCTGGAGCCAGTTCCACCCGCACGGCACGCCGGACATCGTTCGTGAAACGGCTCAGAGACACGGTACCGGTGGCCGTCACCATGTAAGTATCCAGATCCACGATCACCGAGTAGCGTCTATCCGTGCTGGAGGACGCCAATGGCGAGGACAACGCCACGTCGGGAAGCATCTTGATGCTGCCTGAAACATTTACATTCGACCACCCGATCCAGGGCGTCACACCCGACACGACCTTGTAGTACTCGTTCACTGCGGCCTCCACGCCAGCCTCGGCCGTATGCAGGGAATCCACCCACGCGGAGGAATGCTTCGACATGCGGTGCTCATGCGCCACATAGATAATCGTCCCTGCCGTGATGGCGGTCCCGACGAATACCAGGATCGCCGCCGATAGCAACGCCTGCCCTGAACATAGTCGCTTCGTAAGCTCGAATTTCATAGGTTATACCTGCTTGTTTCGCAACCGGACTCGAGTCTCGACCGCGTCCGTGTAGACTTTGCCACGGCTGTCGATCTTGCCGCCCACCTTCACATTGACCAGCAGCGCCTCAGCCACCGCCGCCACGGGGTTACCGGCCAGATTGAAAAAAACGACTCCCAGTGATTCAATATTATCACCCAGGATCTGCGACCCGCTCATACCCGATTGGAATCGGTAGAGTTTCTTGTTGGATATCAGGTAGAAGACGTAAATCTCGCCCGTTGCCGTCGGTTTCTTCAAGATCAAGTATGATCCGCTGCCATAGTCGTAAACCGTATCGGCCTCCATGACATCACGGGTCATCCGTGACATGCTGCTGCGCAACTCCTGATGCATGACGGCGCATTTGACTGACGCCATCGTCGTGTTGATCACCCGCGAGAAGCCTGCCATGGCCATAGCCATGCATACCGAAAGCAACGCGGACGCGACTAGCACCTCGACCAGCGTGAATCCGCGCGCCGTGCGCGCATTCCGTTCTAGCATTTTCATGACCACCCCTCCTAAGAACTATCGCAGCCGTTTCTTGCGTGCCACAAACGACGCCAGTTCCCGTTCCGCATACTTACCATTCAACTGCCGCCATATCACCTTTGCCGAAATCAGCCGCATGCGGCCTGTCTCACCCGGCACCGTCATGACCAGCACTTTGCACGAGGGTTGATCCAGCGATGCGAATACACTGTTGCCGCTGATATCGAAAACGGATTCTCCCTCCATCAGCGACAGGCGGATCCAGGAATACGTCTTGATGATCTCAAGGACATGCTGTGCCGCCGTCACCGCTCGAGTCTCCTCGCGCGCCGTCCGCACCAGCCTCGACACATACGTTGCCGTCCCCATGATCCCCGAAAAGCCCACGGCAAAGACAACTGTAGCGACCATGACCTCAACCAGCGTCATGCCCACCCGATTCAACCGGTTGCGTTTCGTTTTCATAAACTGATTACAAGCATTTTCTATTCCAACACGACATCACTGGGAAAAATACCGACCGGCTGCCGAAGGAAGGGACACATCTTCGGCTGCCGTAACCTTGCGAAAGACAGGTAAAACCGCCCTCGCTGAGCTGCTGCGTTGCAAGACCTCTGCTCCGTAGGGCTCTCCCCATGCGCCAATCAAGCGTTGCCCGCACGGGTGGAGGGCGAGCGTCCTCGCAATCCGCTGAACATGAGAGCTAAACTGGCGAAGTCAGATTCTCACCCATCTATTTTTCGTGAAACCAAGCCACCATTCTCATTATTGCAAACAACACACCCCCCTTGAGAAGCGCATGACACGCGATAACCTTGCATAAATCATTGACGGCGATGGGTCCCTGCTGCTAGAAATGAGCAGTTCTTGTTAAACAGTCGACCATCAAACACTGGAGGCACACCGATGAAACATCTACTGCACCTGACCACAGCCGCAATCGCGATTGCCTGCCTGGCCCCCGTGAACCTGCCTGCCGAGGAAGGCGGATTACGCTATACCATCAGCGTCACCAAGTTCGCGAACGAAGCAGGCTGGAACGGCAAATGGGATCTGGGCGACGGTTTCACCACGATCATGACCGATGTCCTGAACCAGACCGGCAAGTTCATCGTGCTTGGCGATTCCGAGATGCGCGGGGCCGCGATGGAGGAACAGGATTTCGCAGCCAGCGGTCGGGCCGCCGGCGGCAAGAAGGCACCGAAGACCGGACGCATGACACCCGCTCAGTTGCTGGTTCGCGGCTCCATTACTCATGCGCAGGAAACCGCCGGCGGCGAGGGCGGGCTCGGTTTTAAGGGAATCCAAGTGGGCGGCAGCAAGGCCAGTGCCGAGGTCAATATCACGATTTACCTGGTTGACTCGGAGACGGGACAAGTCGTGGCCTCGAAGAATGTTCAAGGCAAGAGCGGCAAGCGCGGGGTCGGAATCGGCTACTCCGGCTCGGATCTCGGTGGCCTGACCGGCAATCTGGGTGGATTCACCAATGACAACATCGGCAAAGCCTGCGAGGCTGCCGTCTCCGAGGCGGTCACGTTCCTGATCGGGCAACTCGAGAAGATCCCGTGGGAAGCCTCCGTGGTCCTGGCCAAGAGCGACCGTGTTATCATCAACCGCGGCTCCCGCGAAGGCGTGACGACGGGGATGCAATTCAAGGTCGGCAGCGTCGAGGAGATAGTCGATCCGGACACCGGCGAAGTGCTCGATAGCGAGATGACGGCCATTGCCGAGCTGGAGTCGACCGAGGTGAAGGAGAAGATCACCACTTGCAAGATCCTTTCCGGCAACGGCATCGAGAAGGGCATGACTGTCTTTGCCAAGTGACGTCATGGCGTGGACTATTGATTCCTACCTGACTGACTGCCGCCAGGTCGTGGAGGGAGAGCTGGAACGGGTGCTGCCGACGGCAGACGAATCACCTGCCGTCCTGCATGAAGCCATGCGCTACAGTGTCTTCGCGGGGGGAAAACGCATCCGTCCTGCCTTGACCTTCGCGGCAGCAGAATGCCTGGGAGGGAGCCGGCAGGCAGCGCTGCCGGCGGCGGCGGCCATTGAATTGCTGCACACCTACACGCTCATCCACGACGACCTGCCCTGCATGGACGACGACGATTTCAGGCGCGGCCGCCCGAGCTGCCACAAGGCCTTTGGTGAAGCCAATGCCCTGCTGGCGGGCGATGCCCTGCTGACGCTCGCCTTCGAGACCGCTGCCGCCTCGTCTACCGCGCCCGCCGCGATTGTGCGCGTGCTCGCCACCGCCGCCGGCAGCCGCGGCGTCGTCGGCGGCCAGGTCGCCGACCTGGCCGCCACCGCGCAACAGGCAGATGAAGCCACCATGCGCTTCATCCACGAGCACAAGACGGCCGACCTCTTCCGCGCGGCGGTCGAAATGGGGGCGCTGACCGCCCGGGCGAACGCGGAGTCTCTAGCCGCGCTGAGTGCGTTCGGACGCGCCTGCGGGCTCGCCTTCCAGATGGTTGACGACCTGCTCGATGCGGACAACCCCGACGATCACAGCTTCTCCTGCGTTCACATCATGGGCGCGGAACGGGCCAGGGCGTACGCCACCACACTGACGACGGAAGCCATGGACGCCCTCCGTCCATTCGGTGACGCGGCCGCCCCCTTGCGCGCCCTTGCCAAACGCCTTCTTGAAAGGACATCATGACCACGACCGCCTGGATCTCAGCCGCCGCCGCCATCATTGTTGCCTACCTCCTCGGCTCCATCCCGTTCGGCCTGCTGATCGGACGGATGCGCGGCATCGACATCCGCCAGGTCGGGAGCTGCAATATCGGGGCCACCAATGTCCTGCGCTCGGTCGGCAAGGGCTGGGGAATCCTGGCATTGCTGCTCGATGCGCTCAAGGGGTACATTCCGGCGGCTGGCTTTCCCTGGCTCCTGCATGAGCTGGCGCTACTTGCGGACACCCCTGCCTGGCTGAAGATCGCCTGCGGCTGCGCGGCCATACTCGGCCACAACTTCCCGATATACCTGCGGTTCAAGGGAGGCAAGGGTGTCGCCACCTCGGCCGGGGTTTTGATCGGGATCGCCCCGCAAGCCCTGCTGATCGGCCTGGGCACCTTCGCTGTCGTGTTCGGCATCAGCCGCTTCGTGTCGCTGGGTTCGATCACGGCGGCCGTCGTCGTGCCCGTGGCTGGCTTTTTCCTTTACCGCCAGGAGGGCATGCTTGTTCCGGCTGTGCTCGTCGTGCTCGGACTCCTGGTCATCTGGCGGCACAAGGCCAACATCCGCCGTCTGCTAAACGGCACGGAAAACCGGATCGTATTCGGGAAAAAGCATTAGCCGGCCACTTTCGGCAGGTTCACTTTCGGCAGGTTGCGGTGATATTCCTGGATGCTGCACACATCGATCTCCTGGTTTTTCCTCAACGCCTCCAGCCCGTTGATCGCCGCACGCAGGCCGTCGATCGTGGTCGTGATCGGGATCCCGCGGATCACCGCGTGAGCCCGCATCTTGATCTCGTCGATGCGCGGTGCCGGACCGCTGGCCGGGGTGTTGATGATCCAGCCGACTTCCTTGCCCTCGATCATGTCGATCACGTTCGGACGTCCATCCGCAATCCGGAAAAGCGCCCGGCTGGCAATGCCCCGGTTGCGCAGCGACGTGCTTGTGCCCAGCGTTGCGTAGAGCTTGTAGCCCAACGCCGCCAGCCGAGGGGCCAGTTCCTGCAACTCCTCCTTGTCGTGGTCACGGACGCTGACAAAGATCGGCCCGGAAGCGGGCAGCCGGTTGCCGGAGGCCACCTGGCTCTTGAGGAATGCCATGCCGCCGGTACGATCAATCCCCATCACCTCGCCGGTCGACTTCATTTCCGGACTCAGGATAACATCGATACCGGGGAACCTTGAAAACGGGAATACCGCTTCCTTGACCGAAAAATGCTTCGGCGTGACCTCCTTGGTGAACCCGAGGTCCTTCAGCTTGAAACCCGTCATCGCCAGTGCCGCCAACTTGGCCAGCGGCACACCGATGGCCTTGCTGACGAACGGCACCGTCCGCGAGGCGCGCGGATTGACCTCGAGCACGTAGACGGTATCCTGATGGATAGCGTATTGAACATTCATCAAGCCGCATACGTTAAGTGCCTTGGCAAAGGCGAACGTATGCTGGCGTATGGTCTCCTTCACGCTCTCGCTCAACGTCGGTGCCGGGATCGTGCAGGCACTGTCACCCGAATGAATACCAGCCAGTTCCACGTGTTCCATGATCGAGCCGATCACCGAGGTCTCGCCATCACTGATGCAGTCCACATCCACCTCGACCGCATCTTCGAGGTAATGATCGATCAGGACCGGACGGTCCTCGGAGACATCCACCGCCTCGGTCATGTACTTGCGCAGCATCTCGACGTCATAGACGATGACCATCGCCCGTCCACCCAGCACGAACGAGGGACGCATCAGCACCGGGAACCCGAGCCGGGCCGCGATGACCTCGGCCTCCTCGATGCTGGTCGCCAAACCATTCTCCGGCTGCCGTATGCCAAGGCGCGTCACCAGTTCCTGGAAGAACTTGCGGTCCTCGGCCGCCTCGATATCCTTCGGTTTCGTCCCGATGATATTGACGCCGTTCTTCTCCAGTGCCGCCGCCAGGTTCAGCGGGGTCTGGCCACCGAACTGCACGATCACCCCGTAGCACCCCTCGTTGCGGTAGATGTGCAGGACATCCTCCAGCGTCAGCGGCTCGAAGTACAGCCGGTCGCTGGTGTCGTAATCGGTACTGACGGTCTCGGGATTGCTGTTGACCATGATTGTCTCGAAACCGGCCTCGCGCAGGGCGAAGGACGCATGCACGCAGCAGTAGTCGAATTCGATCCCCTGTCCGATCCGGTTCGGCCCGCCACCCAGGATCATGATCTTCTTGCGATCACTGGGCCGGCTCTCGTTGACGTCACCATAGGTCGAGTAGAAATAGGGTGTAAACGCCTTGAACTCGGCAGCGCAGGTATCGACCAGCCCGTACACCGGCAGCAGCCCCACCTGCTCGCGCGCCGCGCGGACGGCATCCTCCTTGGTCTTGAGCAGGTAGGCGATCTGCCGGTCGGAATAACCGAACGCCTTGGCCTGCTCGAACAGAGGACGATCCGCCGCCAGTGCTTCCAGCGACCCTGCCCCGCGGATTTCATCCTCGTAGGCGACCAGTTCCTCGAAGTGCCGCAGGAACCAGCGGTCGATCTTCGTCATCGCGTAGACCTTCTCCACTGACCAGCCACGCTTGAACGCGGCGCGCACGGCGAATACCCGGCCGGCATTCGGGCGCCGCAGCAGATCCTCGAGATCGGTATCGCTATGCCGTTCCCAGGGGCCGTCCTTGCCGTCCGCCCCGTAGCCCGCGCGCCCCGTTTCCAGCGAGCGCATCGCCTTCTGGAAGGACTGCTTGAAGGTCTTGCCGATGCTCATGGCCTCACCGACAGACTTCATCTGCGTGCCGAGGGTATCGTCCGCCGCCGTGAATTTCTCGAAGGCGAACCGCGGCACCTTGGTCACCACGTAGTCCAGCGTCGGCTCGAAGCAGGCTGGCGTCTCCTGTGTGATGTCGTTGCGGATCTCGTCGAGCGTGTATCCCACGGCCAGCTTGGCGGCAATCTTGGCAATCGGGAATCCCGTGGCCTTGGAGGCGAGGGCCGATGAACGCGATACCCGCGGGTTCATCTCGATCACGACCATCCGTCCGTCATCGGGATTGATGGCGAACTGGACATTCGAGCCGCCCGTCTCGACGCCGATCTCGCGCATCACGGCAAACGCCGCATCGCGCATGCGCTGGTATTCCCGGTCGGTAAGCGTCTGGACCGGAGCCACGGTGATGCTGTCCCCCGTATGCACACCCATCGGATCGATGTTCTCGATCGAGCAGATGATCACGCAATTGTCCTTGCGGTCGCGCATAACCTCAAGCTCGAATTCCTTCCAGCCCAGCACGGACTCCTCGATCAGCACCTCGCTCGTGGGGCTGTAGAACAGCCCGCGCTGCACGATCTCGGCAAACTGAGCGGCGTTGTAGGCAATGCCGCCCCCGGTACCGCCAAGTGTGAAGCCGGGACGGATCACCAGCGGAAAGTCACCGAGCGCCTCGCGCGCCGCTTCGGCTTCCTTCATCGAATGGGCCGATACACTGCGCGGCACATCCAGCCCGATCTTGATCATCGCCTCCTTGAAGGCGAGACGGTCCTCGGCCTTGTGGATCACCGCTGCATTGGCTCCGAGCATCTCCACGCCGTGACGTTCGAGCACGCCGGCCGCCGCCAGTTCCATCGCCAGGTTGAGTGCCGTCTGCCCGCCGAGGGTCGGCAGCAGCGCGTCCGGCCGCTCGCGGCGGATGATCGAGGTCAGCACATCCCGCGTCAGCGGTTCGATATAGGTGCGGTCGGCAAACTCGGGGTCCGTCATGATCGTGGCCGGATTGCTGTTCACCAGCACGACCTCATAGCCCTCTTCCTTGAGCGACTTGCACGCCTGCACCCCGGAATAGTCAAACTCGCAACCCTGCCCGATCACGATCGGCCCAGAGCCGATGATCATGATTTTCTGTATGTCGGTCCGCTTCGGCATTATGCTCCCTCATTCTTGTTCGATTTAACCAGATCACGCCGTTTCACGGCCGCCGCCACAAACCCGCGGAACAGCGGGTGCGACCGCATGGGGGTTGACTGGAACTCGGGGTGGAACTGGCAGGCGACAAACCATGGATGCGCCGGATATTCCACCACCTCGACCAGTTCGCCATCGGGCGAAAGGCCGGAAATCACCAGCCCCTTGGCCTCCATCTGCTGGCGGTAGGCATTGTTGAACTCGTAGCGGTGGCGGTGCCGCTCGCTGATCTCCGTTGCCCCGTAGCAGGCTGCCGCCTCCGTGCCGGCTTCCAGGCGACAGGGATATGAACCCAGCCGCATCGTGCCACCCTTGCGATAGACATTGCGCTGCGAGGCCATCATGTGAATCACCGGATGCGGCGTCTTCTCGTTGAACTCGCTGCTGTTGGCGCTGTCCAGCCCGCAGACCTGCCGGCCGAAATCCATCACCGCGCACTGCATTCCAAGACAGATACCGAAGAAAGGTATCCCGTTCTCACGCGCATAGCGCACGGCGGCAATCTTGCCTTCGATCCCGCGGTCACCAAACCCGCCCGGCACCAGTATCCCGTCGACACCCGCCAGCAGAGCCTCCGCGCCAACACGCTCGACCTCCTCGGACTCGATCTGGCGCACCCGCACCTTGACATCGTTGCTGCCGCCGGCATGCGTCAACGATTCGTAGATGCTCTTGTAGGCATCCTGCAGGCTGATGTACTTGCCGACCACCGCAACCTCGACCGTGCCGAACTTTGGGTTCACCAACCGGTCCACCATGGCTCGCCAGTCGCGCAGGTCCAGCCGTCCGACATGCAGCTGCAGCAGTTCGAGGATGTACACGTCCAGATCCTGATCAGCCAGGGCCAGCGGTACCTCGTAGATGCTGTTGGCCACATCCTGCTCCTCGATGACCATCTGGCGCTCCACGTTGCAGAATAATGCCAGCTTGTCCTTGTGCTCCTGCTCCAGCGGGCGTTCACAGCGGCAAATCAGGATGTCGGGTATAATGCCGATGGAGCGCAGGATGCCGACCGACTGCTGCGAAGGCTTGGTCTTCATCTCGCCAGCGGCAGCAATGTATGGCACCAGCGTCACATGCAGGAACAGCCCGTTCGTCCTGCCGATCTCCTGCCGCAACTGGCGGATCGCCTCCAGGAACGGCAGCGACTCGATATCGCCCGCCGTGCCGCCGATCTCCGTGATCACGAAGTCCACGTCGTCACCATCCATCGACCGGATCGCCGCCTTGATCGCATCGGTGATATGCGGGATCACCTGCACGGTCTTGCCAAGATAGCCGCCCTCGCGTTCGCGGGTGATGACATCGCTGTAGATGCGTCCGGTCGTGAAGTTGCTCCCCCGTGTGCAATCAACCCCCGTGAAGCGCTCGTAATGTCCCAGGTCCAGATCGGTTTCCGCGCCATCGACCGTCACGTAGACCTCGCCGTGCTGATATGGCGACATGGTCCCCGGATCGACATTCAGGTAGGGGTCCAGCTTCTGGAGCTTCACGCGATAACCCCGCCGTTCGAGCAACAGGGCCACCGAGGCGGCAGTCAGTCCCTTGCCCAGCGACGACACAACTCCACCCGTCACAAAAAGATGTTTTGTCATGGTCTAAATCGCCCCCTGGCATTCATGCGAATGCAAATATGGTTTCGCTTAAACAGCCCGCCAAGCGGACACCGGCAGCCGTTCGTCGCCTCGGGGATGGCACTTTGACTTCCGAAGTGCCCGCTGTCAATCAAAAACCACTTGCAAACGCGTTTCCCCTCGTCATCCTGCCGCCAGCACACGCGACAGCGAGGCAATCAGGCTGGCGGCCGGCCGCTCATGGAATACCCCGCGTCCCGGCACCGCCTCATCCACCCCGCGCAGGAACACATAATAGACGCCGCCCATGTGCCGCTCGTAATCATAACCCACCAGCCGTTGACGCAGGAACGCATCCAGTGCCACGGTATAGATCAGGTATTGCAGATAATACCCATGCACCGCCATTTCGCCAGCCAGGCCGGACGAATCAAAACTGACGGGAGTGCCACCGATCCGGTTTGATTTCCAGTCGACTATGTAAAACCGCCCCCCATGCTGGAACACGAGATCCATGTAGCCGGTCATGAAGCCCAGCGGCAGCGCATTCCCTGCCTGTGCAAGTCGGCGCAGGAAGGCGTCATCCCTGGCTTCCCCGAGCCAGTGGCGATCAAGCGCGTCGTGGATGCCGCGCATCGTCTGCACCCCGCCATGCTGCCGGAGGGTGAAATGGAATTGCAATTCCGAGCGCCGCGCCAGCAGAGGTACATCGCCCAGGCAGAAACCGCCGGCCAGCGGGGCCGCCAGCACACGCTGCACCATCGCCTTCACCGCCTGCCGCCGCTGCTGCACACGCGGGTCCGCTGCCGGCCAGCCGCAAATGCCGTACTGATCCAGCGCTTCATCCACCACGGCCCAGCGCTTCATCCACCACGGCATCGATTTCGCCACCGGCGGCCTGGAAGTCGATCCTTTCAAATATGGAATGCCAGCAATTTCCCGTCTTGGCCCCGGCCCGGATGGCGAAGATATCCGAAGACTCCGGCAAGACCGGTGCGGCCTCCGCGACGGGGTCGCGGTCAACGGCATCGACATCCTGCGCGCCGGGTTCCGATCGCGGCGATGCGTCATGCGGCATCAGCGATGAAAAGCTGGCATGGCCGCATCCGCCCGGGATCACGGGCGACGGCAAGCGACGGGCTTCAGATGCCATCACGTTCCCTGATTGCGCGACCGCGGGCTCCCATTGTGTCGCCCGGCCCGGATACAGCGGCCCTTTTCCCTGGCGGACTCCCAGGGC
>JFJP01028757.1_pt1 | contig 11725 bp, 13 predicted proteins | sample 431651 | NCBI WGS metagenome assembly JFJP01 (sample SAMN02602958, study PRJNA72255) | Microbial mat metagenome, whole genome shotgun sequencing project. | biome: fresh water; feature: sink hole; material: water; isolation source: purple microbial (photo- and chemosynthetic) mats found in... | reverse complement strand
AAATAGGGTTTTTTTTTAAAATTAAAAAGTATTTTAGAGATATAACTTAAGAAAAATTTAAAAAATTATTTGAATTTTTTAATAAAGCGAAAAAATTCCTCTTATTTTCTTATAAGAATTCTGAAATCTTTTTAAATTTCTTTTCTTTTTATTTTTCTTAACAAAATTTCTCTTAATTAAAAAAAAAAACTTTTAAAATCCAAAAAAACTTGAAAAAAAATGGGTGATTTTTCTTTGACGACTTTTTCTTCAAAAGGAAAGCTTTTGCAAATAGAATATGCCTTAAATGCTGTTGCTAAAGGGGATACAGCTCTTGGTATCAAAGCATATAATGGTGTTGTGATAGCTGCTGAAAAGAAACTCAGTTCTATTTTAGTAGAGGAGGACTCTTATCATAAAATTAACAACATTTGCCCTCATGTGGGAGCTGTTTATGCGGGTTTGGGTCCAGATTATAGAGTTTTGATTGAAAAAGCTAGGAAATACAATCAAGAGTATTTTATGCAATATAGAGAGTCGATTTTAGTTTCAAGCTTGTGTAGAGAAACTGCACAGATCGTTCAGGAATTCACGCAATCTGGTTTGTATTTTTGGAATAATTAAAGGAATTTATTGAGAGTTTAATGTTTTTTTTTGGATTTTATGTATTTTTTTTTATTTTTTATTGATGTTTATTTATTTTTTATGTATTTTTGATTAGTTTTTATCAGTTTTATTCATTTTTAGGTGGTGTTAGACCTTTTGGAGTTTCTTTATTGATAGCTGGTTATGATGAAAACGGAGCTCATTTGTACCAATTGGATCCTTCCGGAGCTTATTATGGTAAATATATCACAAAAACCCTTATATTTTTTTCAATTTAATATACAGAATGGAAAGCTGCAGCTATTGGAAAAAACATGAAAAACGCGAAAACCTTTCTCGAAAAGAGATATAATCCTGATATGGAGCTACAAGACGCGATTCATACTGCTTTGTTGACATTAAAAGAAGGATTTGAAGGTATAAAATGAACTAATTTGTGAAGAATTTAACATTGTTTTGTGAATTTTTGTAAATAAAAGGACAAATGACCAGCACGAATATTGAGGTCGGAATTGTAGGAAAAGATCAAGTTTTTAGAGTGTTGAAACCCAGTGAAATCAAGGATTATTTGGATGAAGTGGAGTAAAAGAATTTATGTTTTTTTCTCGCAAAAGCTTTATTTTTTAAATGAAATCAGAAAATTCAAGTTTTTTTTTTCATTGATTTGAAAGTTTTTCTTTTATTTTTTTTATTATTTTTGAATAAAGAAAAAAAGCAAGAATTTTTCAAATAATAATATGGACACATTTTTTTCATAGTTTTAAAGATTTTTTTTAGAATAAAAGAGAAAATACTTTAAATTTGATAAAATTACAATTTTTAACGACTATAACATTATTTTTTCTTTCTCACAACACATAAATTTAAAATTTCAAAGAATTTTTTCCAAAAAAAAATAAAAATTTAAATTTAAATTTTTAAAGGATTATAGCTTTTTAAATAAATTTCCAAGACTAATATATTTTTTTTTCATTCTTCAACCTCAATCAAAATCACTTAATTTTCAAATAAAAAAAAATGGGCTACAAAGAATGCATCAGAACCATCAGAGACAAATGGCATTTCGGCAAAAGGTGGCGAACCAAAGATTTGACCGGTAAATTTAATGGTTTTAGCGCTCCCTTATGGGTGAATTGTGCCCCGAACCATTTTTTATTCTTATCAATATGGGGTGCGATGTTTTTTGTGGGATGCCTTCTTTCCTACATACTTTATATTGCTGATCAGGTTGAATGCACTTTTAATATGAAGCCTATTATTGTGACTCAAATCAGTGTGATTGGATTCAACAGTAATTAAATAAAAATTCATTTGATAATAATAATCACAATTCTTCAAAAAACAGCTTTTTTGGACATCAGATATTATTTCATTAGTCAGGCATCGGATGAAGAATGGTCACGTTTTATGTTTTATTTCACTTTGGAGATCTTAATGAACTTGATTTCAGTTTTTTTTGGTTATTATGCTGTAATAATCTTTTTAAATTCTGAATAATTATCTAAATTTTATCATTAAAAAGGCTTTTATAACTTATGATAACTTTGAAGGAAATCATTGTGCCGAAGTTGCCGTCACCAATAGCGACTTATGGAAAAGTAATATATCTATCACAAGCAATGTAGTTTTGATCATGTTCGCTAAAATATACGTCCTATCGTTAATGATCAAACGCTTTTACAAGAACACTCATCGATATCTCGCTTTTAAGATTCACCCTGAAGAAGATTCTTAAAATAAAAAAGCATAGTTTTTTTAATTAAAACTTTGAAAAGAAGCTTTATTTTTTATTTATATATTTAAAATATATATGGAGATTTTTCTGAAAAGTGTTCATTGAAAAAAATAAAACAAACTAATACATTATTTTTTTATTACTCACAAAGTTTTTTTAAGCCAATGGGATTGAAACATTGCAAATGATTTCACTTTTAACATTTATATAATGATATGAATTCTTCTTTTCTGCAATTTTGACAGATTTGTTCTTTTTGACTTTAAGTGTACCAGAATTCAAGCCGTCATCCTTCATCTCGCCTATCTTTTGATTCTTTAAAGTGTTATTCAAAGTTTCTCTCATCAATTCCTTCTCAGTTTCTGTTAAATATGGCAAAAGCTCGTAATTAGTAGAGATGAACTTCTCCATAAAATAAGATCCTCGAGGAGCTTTGGCATGTTTCTGAGAACTTATCAGATTTAAAACTATAACAAGCACGAAATAAACGATGAAGACCAAGAGCAAGATCGCCCACACTGTTGAAAGACCAGAAAAGCTTTTGAAGAACTTAGCAATGATTTCAAGCATGATTATTTACTTTTTGGAGTCTTTTTTAATTTAATTTAAGAAATTTGGGATTATTTATAGAAAATGAAAGAAAACTGTTATTTAATAAATCAATCAATTAATTAAATAAAATTAAAAAAAATTTAAAATTAAAACTGAAAATGAAAATGAAAATGATGCTCTTTGAAAATATTGAAGAAAAGGATTAAAAAAAAATTGAAAGAATCAAAAAAAAAACGAAATGAAAATATAATTTATATTTTATTAGAAAAAATAACCTTTAAAAATGGCATCAAAAGGATCAAATAAAAAAAACGGCAAAAAAGAAAATTATAAAATAATTTAATCAAAATTGTAATAATAATTGAAAATTTAATGTTTATTTTTATTAAATTTCCCTGCTGAACTCTATCAGCCGATTTCATCCAATTTCCTCTCCAACTCCTTTAGGCTGATTTTTTTATCGACTTTTAAAGCCCTTTTGATCTTCGGCAGAAGTCTAATGAATAAATTATTTTCATTCATACATTCATAAAATTTCGTTAAAATTTCATTCTTTTTGGATACTTTGAGGTTTTCCATAAAAATTGCAATCAATTCATTATTTTCTTCGGCGGCCATTGCTACTTTAATGCCTCCTTCGTTTCTAAGTGTAGATTTCTTCAGAATCATATATTTCTCCAAAACGCTCTTCAACCATTTCCATGTTTGTTTTAATGTGGGTTTATTTGAAGGGAAATAGTTATGGGGATGGCAATTGACCGTCATATCCAATACAAGATCTGCGAATTTTCGGACTTGTTTATAATAGTTTTTGAATTCAGCTATTTCCGCATGTAATTCTTCTAATGAATTAGCTTTTATATCAAGTTCGACCAGCAATTCATCAAGCATTTTCTTCATATTTAAAGGTGAAGCCAATGAATAATTGATTTTATGATTAGTTTTCTCAGGTTTTCTATTGGAAAGTAAATCAATTTCGTAGTCTTTCGCTTTGATTTTTTGTGCAAGGTCTTCATTCTTAATTTTCAGACTCTCCATTTCATTGCGAAGTCTCTCAGAATTCTCTTTGAACTTTCTCTCCTTAGTATGGAATTTATACTGTTTTTCATTGACAATCTCATTCAACTTCTCTTCTAATTTCTTCTCTTGTATCAGATTTGATTCCTCCATATGCAATTGAAACTCCTTCTCCATTTGTTTATTCTTTCTTAAAAGAATCTGATTCATTCTATCTACTTCCTCCATTTCTGTTTGTAAACCTTGAAATTTCTTCATAAACTTCTCTTTTTCTAATTTAATTCCTCGCATCTCCTCTAAAGTCCTCTTAATTTCTTGCTTTCTATAGAACAATTCTTCTTCCATCTGGCTTGCATTCACCTTTAATTTCTCGTTTTCGCTTTGGAAAAAACCCAACTTCAGTGAGAAATCCTCTAAAAGCTTCATTTTTTCATTCCTCAAATACAAATTCTCAGACTTTAAACCTTCAAATTCTTCAGAGCTGAACTTATTGAGGTTCTCTTGCTTTAGATTTTCAATGACTTTGATCTTATCGGACTCGTGATATAAAGGACCTCTTGATGTATTTAGACCTTCAAAGGCCTTTTTATCCCGCATAGAATCAAACGAACTCAATTTCTGCTCACTTTTTCTTGTGCTGTTCGGGAAAAAATCATCGTTTTCTGCTTTGAAAGAGTTCTTGTTCGTGGGAAGTTCTAACATACTGGTTTTATAGGTCATTTCACTCTCTATACTACGCTCTGGAACTGTTTCAAGATCTTCATTTTTTAACTGGTGGGGATCAATTTCATATGAATCTCTTAAATAAGCTGCATCTTCTTCAGGAGAAATGATTTCTTCGGGATATATGCGATATTTTAGGGAATCTAAATCGGAGTTTAATGCATATGTAGGAGACTTTTTGGGGTTTTCTTGAGGATTATTAAGAAAATGATCGTCTTTGTTGGAGGTATATGTATACTTGTTTTTGTATGGTTCTTGATCTTTGGAGGAACGGAAAGGATATTGTGGATCATGGAAAAACTTGTGATCGGGATTTGAGTTTGGGGAAAGGATTCTTTCTTTTGTGGGGTTTGGATATTGGGACATTTGTTTACAAATTTCGAGTTTTTGTTTCAAAACATTATTGTTTTAATTTCGATAAACGAATTTGAATACAAAAAAACAGAAAAATTCAACGTAAAATTTGTTAATTTTCAGAATAAAAATAAAAAAACGAGGATTTTTTTTAAATTTATCAACTAAGTTAGATATAAATTTTGAGTTTTTGGGGTTTAAGGTTAGGTTTTTTAAAAACAAATTTTGAGTTTTTAGCAGAAAAAAAAATATGGAGAAAAATAACGTTTTTAAAAATTTAAAAATTTGAAAGAAATAATGAGAATAACAAAAAAATCTAAATTACTGAAAGTTTTCAAAATTAAAATAAATTTTATGAATAGTTTTTTTTTATGAATAAAAAAAAATAATGAACTTCTTCAAAAAAATTTGAAGTGAAAAAAAATTTTAAAAAAATGTCCAAATTTTTTCAGTTCAAACAAAATTTTGTGTTTTTTTTAAAGTGAAAAAAATATCAAAAATCCGAACAAAACCATAAATTTTCAAATAACCGATCAATTTTCAATGGAATCTGATGCAACAGAGTCCTCAGACTCTTTTTTTTATTATTTCACCAGTGGATTACAAGAAATTAAAACTGTTAGATTACCCTTTGGTGGTTAAAAATCCAATGGATCTCACTACTTTACAAAAGAATGTTGATGAGAATTTCTATAATACAATTGAAGAATTCACAAATGATTTGTTTTTGATTTGGGATAATTGCAAAGCTTATAATATTGAAGGGTCTTCCATTTATAATATGGCAGTTGACTTGCAGCAACTTTCAAAAAACCTCATCAATAAAGCTTTTAAGAAGAAAGAAAAAAAAGACATTAAAAAAAAATCTAACTGTTTGAGAGAAATTAAAGAAAATCAAATTTTTTTAAAGGAAAATTCGAAGAAAAATGCTCCTATAGCTCAAGAAAAAAATAATGCCAAAGAAAATGTTGAAGAAACTGAAAATGCTGAAGAACTTGCTTCAGAAGATACTCAAGAAAATGCTCAAGAAAATGCTGAAATAGAAAAAAAGAATGAAGCTTATTTCAAGAAGAAAATTCAATTGAATAAAATAGCCAAGAAAATGAATTTGAATCAGATGTTAGAAATGTTGAAGATAATAAAGAAAGAAAGTAAGGAATCAATAGAAATTATATCTGAGAGAAAGTTCACAGTCAAATTAGATAGAATTCCTGAAGCCACAGTTGAGAAACTCGTTGATTTGTTCCAGAATAAAATAAACCCATATTAGACGAAAATCCATGTTTTTTTTTTTATAAAATATGAACTATATTTGTTATAATTAATAGTGTAATAAGGAAATTAAAATTTTATAATAAAATTATCAATTTTTAAGATTTTTTAACTTTTAAACAAATGTTTAAAAAATTTTCGCCTGAAGGTGTCAGCGATCAAAAAATTTGCCCTATTGACCCAAAATTAATTAAGTCAGGCAGTTTCAATTTCTATGGTGAGGATGATCCTGATGATCAAGTTACAACAAGCTACAACAAATTAATAGAGGGAAACAAGAGTTTTGTGAATGAAAAAACAGAGACCAACCCAAATTATTTCAAAGAATTATCATTTAGTCAACATCCCAATTATTTCTTCGTTAGTTGCTCTGATTCCAGGGTCCCTCCCAATGAATTGACAAGAACTAATCCAGGAGAGCTTTTCGTGCATAGAAATGTGGCGAATCAAGTGAAAAGAAGTGATTTAAATTGCCAATCTGCATTGTTTTATGCAGTGGAATATTTGAAAGTTAGTAATATTATTGTATTGGGACATACAAATTGCGGAGGAATCACGGCGGCTGCGAAGAATCAATCATTAGGGGTTATAGATCTTTGGCTGCAGAATGTCAGAGATATAGCTGTGAGCAATAGGGAACTATTGGGGAAAATTGATAATGAACATGATTTTTTAGATAAATTGGCAGAACTTAATGTGAAACATCAGGTTTTGAATGTGTGTAAAAGCGCAGTTGTACAAAAAGCTTGGGCTGAAGGAAGAAATATAAGGGTTTCGGGATGGATGTATGATATTGATAGTGGATATATAAAGGATTTGGATGTGGCGCAGAAGGATTGGGAAGAAATTAAGAAATTCTTTCAATTTAGCTTTGAGAAAAATGGTGATCATCATTAATTTCAGTTATTGGGTTTACCTTTTTATTTAAAAATTTAGATATTTTTTCAAATTTCTTTGAAACAAAAAAGTTTTCATGTTTTTAAAAGGAAAAATTTGCAATTTTTTGAATTTAATTTAGAAAAAATAATAAAAACAAAGAAGAAGAAAAAAAGAATTTAATTTGTTTATTTGAGAACAAATGAAAAATATAAAAATTTGAAAAAACTGATATCAAGGAAAGAAGAAAGAATAAATGCTGAAAAAAAAGAATTTTGAAGAAAAATTCAAAGAAAATGAAAAAAATGCTGAAAATAAATGCAGAAGAAAATGCTGCAAGAAAATTAAAAAAAAGAATATGTTTTTTTTCAAGAATAAAATTCGAATTAAAAAAATGAATTTGATATTGACTCTGATCCAAAGTTCACAGGTGAAATTAGATCAAAATAGCTGAGAAACTCGTTGATTTGTTTAAGAATAAAAAAACGCACATTAACTGAAAAATCCGTGTTTTTTTTTGTTAATTTGCACTATTTTTCTTATAAAATTCAACTCCCAAATTAAAAATTTCAAATAATATCATAAATTTCAAGATTTTTACTCTGAACAAATGTTTAAAAATTTATTGCCTTCCACTTTAAAAAGCCTTCATCTTCTTCCTTCGAAAAGCTTCACCCGTCGTAATCTTTTTAATCTTTTTGGTGGTAAGTTAAAAAAGAACAAACATTTACTCAATCAGCATCACCACGAAGAAATCAGCGATCCTGATCACGAAATCTCATGCCCTTTGGACCCGAAATTAATCAAACCTGGCATTTACAATTTCCATGATGATGATCTTCCTGATGATGCATTCATGAAAAGCTATAACAAATTAATAGAGGGAAACAGGAATTTTGTGAAGGATAAACTGAAGACTAACCCGAATTATTTCAAAGAATTATCAGCCAGTCAAAATCCAAATTATTTCTTTATTAGTTGCTCCGATTCCAGGGTCCCTCCCAATGAATTGACAAGAACTAATCCAGGAGAGCTTTTTGTTCATAGAAATGTGGCAAATCAAGTTAAAAGAAGTGATTTAAATTGCCAATCTGCATTGTTTTATGCAGTAGAAGCATTGAAAGTTAGTCATATTATCGTTTTGGGACATACACATTGCGGAGGAATCACAGCGGCTGCGAAAAATCAATCATTAGGGGTTGTAGATCTTTGGCTGCAGAATGTTAGAGATATTGCTGTGAATCATAGGGAATTATTGGGGAAAATTGACAATGAACATGATTTTTTAGATAAATTATCCGAACTTAATGTGAAACATCAGGCTTTGAATGTGTGTAAAAGCGCTGTTGTGCAGAAAGCTTGGGCTGAAGGAAGAAATCTTAGGGTCTCAGGATGGATGTGTGATATTGAGAGCGTCATCATTAGTTTCAGTTTTTGTGCTTTACCTTTTTTTTGGAAAATTTAAAACTTTTTTAAAAAACAAAATTTTTCATAATGAAAAATTTAAATATTTTTTTAAGAGCAAAAATTGGTTATTTTTCAGAAAAATTCAACTAAAAAAAAAACTTAAAAAACATTTAGAAAAAAAATTATTTAAATTATAAATTTCATTTAAAAAATCAAATTTCTTCCTCCATCATACCCCAAATTTTATCTGATTCTAATGGGATTTTTTCTGGAGAATTATATTTTTCCTCTTCCTCTAGGGAAAAATCTTTGTCTTCTCTATTGGGAGATTTCAAGAAATTCGGTGATTCTCCCTCATTTTCCAATTTTTTATAAGAAGATGATTGCAAGAAATAACTGTTTTCTTCGAAATGATCATTATTTTTCGGAATTGTCTGAAAAGTTTGGTTTTTTTTGTTTTGGGAAAAACTTTCAAACTTAATTTTTTCTATTTCATTATTTTGTTCAAAAGCTTTGATAAAAAGGAAATGTTTTAAATTTTATTTATAATTAAGAAAATGAATATATAACTTTTCGGATGGTTGGTTTTGGGAAAATCTTGCAATTCTTCATCTTCAAAGTTCTTATGGAAGTTTGCATTTTCTTCTTCCTTTATCTTATGTTTGTCATTTTTTTCATTTTTATTATCGTCATTTTTATCAATTTCTTTTTTTCTATTTTTTTCATTTTTCGATGTGTGTTCACTTTCTTCTAAATTCTTTTCACTCTTTTCTTTTTTTTCATTCTTTTCTTTTTTTTCATTCTTTTCTTTTTTTTCACTCTTTTCTTTTTTTTCACTCTTTTCTTTTTTTTCACTCTTTTCTTTTTTTTCACTCTTTTCTTTTTTTTCCTTATTTTTCTTCATATATTTCTTCATTTCAGAAACCACTAAAAAAACATTATAGACAGTTTATGATATATATTTCTTTAATAAATCAATACAATTTTGTGATACATTAAAATCCTCATGATTTTCGCTAAAATCCAAATTATCCTTAATAGATTTCTCCCATACTTTTATGATTTTTTTCGTATTTAACTCCCCCAAATCCTCTAAATTTTCATTATATTCTTCTTGGAATTTTTTGTGAATAAAACTGTCCAACAAATTTAAATCGAAATCTCTATTTCCTACTTTTAGAACACCTCTGTTTTCATCCCAAAGAAATTTCCTTTTCCCATTGTCCCTATACTTATTATTAATCATGAAATTAAATTCAGCTTCTTTTTGATTGATCATATCCGAAAGCAATCTTTTTCTATTTTTTAATAAATTAAATAAAAAACATCACAAAGTTATTTTAACCTTTCTGCTTCTTTTTCTGGAGTTTCGTTCATTTTTTCTATTTTCTTGTTACTTTTTTCTCTTTCACTCTCTTTTTCTGGTGAAATATCCCTGTTTTCCTCGCTTATATAAGAAAAAATCTCTTTTTTTTCCCTTTGATATTCTTCCTAATATATATTATAAATTTAAGAAAATGTATAAAAAAATATCGACTGAATCATTATCTGACAGTAAATCTCCAACATGCGTATTAAACCTTATGATTTTCTCTGGAGATTCCTGCAATTTTACTGGATTTTTTATGGGACTTTTCTCCGGACTTTTCAATGGACTTTTGTTTGAATTTTCATTCCTTTGCAAACCATTCAATTTCGTGCGACTTTCCTCTGTTTTTTCAATAAATTCTTCTTCATTTTTCATATTTTCTTTATTCATCAATTCTTTTTGATATTCTTTCAAGTTTTTGAAGAAGCTTTTTTGGAAAGTTTGATTTTCCTTTGTGATTTTCTTCATACTTTTATTCAAACGCTTCAATTTATGAGCGTAATCATCTAAACTCCTTTGTGTTTTTGCCAAAGAAGACCACATTTCTTCTCTATTCTTATCCATATTTATTTGATTATTCTGTGATTTCATCAGATTTTCATTGAATCTCATCATTTCTGATAAAGAAACCTCGTTTTTCTCAAGGTTTGACACTTCAATTGGTGGAGATGTATAAGTATTCCTCATAAACTCAGCATTTTCTTTTGTATGTTCTTCAAGTTGTTTCAATTTCTCATTGAATTCAAGCTGTAAATTAAACTGAATTCTACTGATTTCCGTTGTTAATTTATCGCTAATTTCATTGATTATTTTATTCTCATCAATAACACACATTCCTTCTGATGGTTTTAAAGGTAAATCTTCAGTGTTTATATTTTTTTCATTGAAATCTTCATTAAGATTTTCATTGATATTTGTATTAAGTTTTTCAATGAGTTTTTTTTCATTTGTAATTTTTTTTTTATTTTCTATTGAATTCATTATTTCATTGTGTTTTGCTTCTTCTTCTTCAGTGTATTTCTCCACATGTCTTCTTTGCAGATGCTTCTCAAGGAACTCCTTTGTTTTAAAGGCCTTGTCTTGGCAAATTGGGCATTTGAAAACCCCGACTTTTTTCGATTTCTCATGAAGATTTAAAATGCCTTTTCTCAATTCATGTAATTGTTTTTTTAATTTTTCAAGCTTTTCTTTGAAAAGGTGCTCTTTTTTCTCAGCAATTTTTTTCTAAAAATATTAAAAAAGCTGAGTTTTTATAAAAAATTGGTGAAATTACAGCTGAAAGAAATGTTTGATAATCTTGATATTTCTGAAGAATTTCATTGTTCTGGATTGTTTGCATATAGTTGTATAATTCAATAGAAGTTTGACAGAATTTCATGACGTTTTTATACTCTTCATAATTCAGTTTCTCGATATCCTCTTCATTGATTTGCACAGATTTAAATCTTTCGTTCAAATTTTCTAAATTCGAACTATCTCCATATAACAAGATCTTTTTGCTATCTAATAAGTTCAATAGATTCAAATTGTTTTGAAGCTTTTCGTTTCGCTCTTTAATAAATTGAAAGGATTCAATTTCTAATGGATTTTCCATTTCCATTTGGAAGAAATCATTTCCATCAAATCTCTTTGAATTTTGACCTTGTTTTTTATTGAGAAATGGGCTTGATGATGGGAATTTCTATTAGAATTTTTTATTGGATAAAAAAATAGGAAAGAACTAATGAATTTGGATTCAAAAGATTGAGGTTTTGGGCGTTTCCTTGATTTTCTTTATTCATGGCTTTTGAAGTTCGGAAATTTTAATTTAAATTTTTATCATTTGTTTTTTCGAT
>JFJP01021707.1_pt1 | contig 11725 bp, 9 predicted proteins | sample 431651 | NCBI WGS metagenome assembly JFJP01 (sample SAMN02602958, study PRJNA72255) | Microbial mat metagenome, whole genome shotgun sequencing project. | biome: fresh water; feature: sink hole; material: water; isolation source: purple microbial (photo- and chemosynthetic) mats found in... | reverse complement strand
TCGGCGCTTCTTAAAAAAAGAAATGCAAAACGATTCATTTTCTACTACCTTCTCTTGGTTTCAACATCGTTGGTAATGTCAATGGTTTTTGCACGTCTAAAAGATAAACAGCAGATGATTCGAGAACGAGAACAAGATTTCTTGACAAAACTCCATGAAAAAAATTTGGAATTGGAAGAGACTAATGCTGCATATCTTGCTGCGATCAACAGTAAAAATCGGTTTTTCTCAATTGTAGCGCACGATCTTCGCAATCCATTTCAAGTGGTTCTGGGATACACAGGATTGCTCTTAGAAAACTATGAGAACATGAATGACGAAGAGGTGAAGGAGTATTTTGAAGACATTGAGACTGCCACAGGCCAGTTAATGCGACTACTTGATAATCTCCTCCTGTGGTCCCGTTCACAAACAGGATCAATTACAATGCGACCGGCGCGACTAGATCTTCAAGCAATCGTATCAAATACAATTGCGCTGGTGAATGTTAACTCTTCGAACAAAAAAGTAGAACTTAACTCGATAATCCCGCCTCACTGCTTTATCGATGCGGATCGCGATATGGTCCTCACCATTTTGAGAAATCTCATGACGAATGCCGTTAAATACACTCCTTCTGGGGGAAAAGTAACAGTATTTGCACGGCCCACTCAAGACAATTTCATGCAGATCACAATCAAAGATACTGGTATTGGCATGTCAAAAGAGAACATGGACAAACTATTCAGAACTGACACAACCTATTCTCACAAAGGAACAAACGGCGAAGAAGGTACAGGCCTTGGCCTCGTTCTCTGTTCAGAATTTGTAGAAAAACAGGGCGGAAAAATCTGGGTTGAAAGCACACTTGGCGAAGGAAGTGAATTCCATTTCACACTTCCCCATAAAGCAGATTCTCTTTCAATCTAAAAAAAGGGCAGATTAAATCTGCCCCATGTTTTTTCTACTATCCGAAAATGCTATTCCCAACTTCGAATCAACGCTTCCATAATCGCCTTTCCACAAAGTTCTTTTGAACAATTTACCAGTTCGATCGGATCAGAACCATCGGTAAAGAGAATGGTCTGTGTCGCTGTTGGCTGTTCTAATGATTCGTCAATGCGATTGTAGACAGAAAAATCACTCCCCTTGCGTAGCATTTTTTCAAATGCTCGATCGACTCCACCGCTTTCGAGTGCAAAAGTTACAAGTCGCTGATCTGCGCGCTTTGTCTTCCCAACTTCTTGTGCAATGTCAGGATTTGAGATGAGATTCAGTTGAACGTTCTCGTTTTTTTCACGAGCGATCTTTTCCCCTGAAGCATTTTCCACCCGAAAATCACTCACAGCAGCGGCCATGATAACTGCATCATGCAATTTAAGTTCCGCAAAGGTTGCATCGGCCATTTCGCGAGCAGAGCGCACGTTAATCAAGCGGCATCCTTCAGGAGTTACCGTCGAAGCAGGGCCAGAGATCATTGTTACGGCAGCGCCGCGTGCAATTGCCGCGCGAACCAAGCCATTCCCCATCTGACCAGAAGATCGATTAGTGATAATTCGCACCGGATCGATCGCCTCTTCGGTGGGGCCACTTACCACGAGAATTTTTTTGCCTGACAGAGAGTTGTCAAAGCGTCCCAATTCGATATAGGCGGCAATATCTTCAGGTTCGAGCATGCGACCTGCACCGACTACTCCGCAGGCAAGTTCCCCTTCACCAACGGGAAGCACAGAAACGCCACGAGATTGTAAAGTTTTTATATTTGCTTGAGTTGCCGCATTTTCCCACATATTGACATTCATTGCTGGCGCAACAAGGACGGGAACTTTTACGGAGAGAAAGAGAGTGGTTAAGAGATTGTCTGCGATTCCATGAGTAATTTTTGCGATCGTGTTTGCTGTCGCCGGTGCGATTAGGTAACAATCAGCCCACTCTTCGAGGCGAATGTGGTTCATGTCGTATTCACCGACTCGCTCCCGATAGACCGGATGGCCGGTGAGCGTGCGCAGTGCATCTAATCCAACCATTCCTTCAGCGGAAGGGGTCAGAACAATTTTGACATCGAACCCTTTTTTTTTCAAGATTCGAACTAAAAAGGGTATCTTGTAGGCTGCGATCCCACCAGATACCCCAATAAGTATGTTCTTAATCGACATCTATTTTTCGACGGAAGATGAACCGGCCTGAACTACTTTACCTGCAAAAACACGTTCAAGTGCTACTGAAGTTGCTTTTCTACCTTTGAGATCGATCATGCCAAGATTCGCACGATCAGTCAAGTAGCGAGCTTCCTGAGCAGCCATCAGAACTGTTTTGTAGCGGCTGATGCCCTGTTCTTTTTCAAGACGGTCAACATTCATCTCGAAATGTGCATTACTACCACTCATAAACCCTCCAACATTATTTATAGACAGTTATACTAAATTCGCTGATTGTTCGCGGATTCGTTCTGCAGCCTCTTTTAGGTCTACTACAATCCCGGAAATATCACTATCATTCGCTTTTGATCCAATTGTATTAATCTCGCGATTCATTTCCTGTAAGAGAAAACTAAGTCGCTTACCTACTTCGCCTTCGCCACAGAGAAGCGATCGAGTTGCATCGATGTGAGCGGTCAGTCGCTGAATCTCTTCTGCTATATCGAGCTTGTCCGCCATGATTGACGTTTCAAACGCAAGGCGTGACTCGTCAACACCTTCGCCCTTTAGTTCTTCAACCAACTTCGACAGTTTTACCTTGAACTTTTCAAGACGAGTTGGCGCTAGCTGTTTGATTTTGTCAAGTCCACCTTGGATCAGGTCGAGTTGATCAATCAACGCCACACGACACTCTTCGCCTTCGACTTCACGGGAGTTCAACAGACTCGCAACAGCAGAAGTGAGAACCGGTTCAAGATCTACCCAGAGTTGTTCATCGGTGAACTCGATCAGCTCTTGTTCGATGAAATCACGATAGAAAGGCGATAAATCAGACACAGAAGGTTCACCGGCGAGACCAAAATCTTTCGAAATTGATTTCAAAACGGCTACATATTTTCCGGCGAGATCGTTGTCGTATTTTACAGTGAGATCGCTCGAAGGAGCATCGCGATTAATCGATATAGAAACAGAACCTCGCACCAATTTTTCACTGAGATAGGTCTTCATCTGTTTTTCTAATGGATTGCAGATGCGAGGCATACGAAATTGAACTTCAAGGAAACGGTTGTTTACCGTTTTGATTTCAATTTTGTAGACACCAGTGGTGACTTCAGCTTCAGCCCAGCCAAAACCGGTCATACTCTGAATTTTCATATTGTATGGTTCTCCTGCAGATTGGCTTGAAATATAGTTTCATGTTAAGGAGAATCAAACCACAATTTTATTTAACGGTATTTCACCCGTTCTACCGCTTAAGACAAATGCTTTTCCTCGCCGACTGCACTCGAATAATATGAGGAAAATGCAATGTCGGAAGAGTGAATAAACCATCTACAAACTCCGCCGAAGCAAGGACGATTTTTCCTCTCATATCAATAATTGACACTGTTGCATCCACCAATTCTCGATCAGTCAAGGTAATTGTACCCCGCGAATCGATTCGTAAAAAACGAGAAGTATTCATCTTTTGTTCGAAGCCAATGGTCTCATCACCGTTCATTGATTTCAGCGAGTCGTAGGTACCATTCATAGTGTGAGCATAGTGATCACCAGTGAGAGACGAGTAGTCGTAAGATATTATTTTAGAGCAACTCTCGACAGCGTTCGCCGAATCAATCTGTAATCTGATTCGCGAAAATGGAACCGAAATTTGATCATCTTGATTTGTATCAAAAAGTTCCACATTCACCCACGATTCTATTCCATTTTCAGCCGCAGCTCGGTCAATTGCACGAAGATAACGCCCAACGACAGCGAGACGATCGGGGTTTACTCCTATGCCATCCTGAACGGCGACAATATCCACACCTGAGTTGGGGAAAAAATCAGCAAAGAAGTGGTACAACTGGTCGGACGTTTCCAAATCAGGGTTAAAGAAAGGCGATATGAGCAGCTTTTTTGTGGTCTTATTATGAATGTAGTCTGCCACTGGCTTTACAAATTGCTCTTTCAGCCGTTTCAAATCTTGCGACTCACTCCAATAATATCGTGCAATTTCGTGAGCGATATAATACCCTTTGATTGTACTGTAAGGGAAATGTACTTCAAGTGAATCAACTAATTCGATACAACGTTCTCTTTGACGAATTAGGTAGGTATTATCTGCTGTCTTCCACCAACCACTATTTTCAGCATAGAGCCCGATATAGATATCGAGTCCGGCTGCATGAGCCGCTGGAATTGATCGCGAGAAATGTTCGTGATCGGGGATGGCCGAAGCCCACGAGAGAGATGATTTGAAAAATTGGTGATCATTAGCGGTTATACTGTATTGAAATACTATTGTATTCATATTTAAAGCCTTGATTCGTTCGACCTGCGTTTCCCACTGTTCCGCTGATCGAAAATAGGAGTTCCAACCAGCGTCGAAAATCCCGCTTATTTTTTTCGGTTCACCGGCCACAACGCAGAAGACTGAGAGTAACATTATTAAAAAGAAAAAACGATTCATGGCAAACCTTTCATACATTTTTCATAGTAAAATGTACGAATCAACCGGAACAATTGCCTATTTTATTCAGATGTAACTAATAAACGGAGAGTTCGCCCATGCTTCATTTTCAATTGCCTTCACTCATAAGCAACGAAAATATCTGGACCATTTTTGGTCTAATCAACACATTTGGAATCAAAGTTTTATTCTTGATCTACTGTTGGAAATCTGGGTTCAATCTAAAAAACACGGTATTTCTTCTCGTTTCCGTGACTACCGGAAGTGCCATTGGCTCAGTGATTCTCCCCAGTTTTCTCGGTGCACTTTTGGGGGCATCGCTCTTTGCTGTGGGAACAATTCGTTATCTATCAATTCGCGACAACTATTTTGGCCCGTTAGCGGTGATGGCACTGGTGACGCTGGCCATTTCACGAATCGGATGCTTTCTCTCAGGGTGCTGTTTCGGATCGGTGGCAGGAGATCTCCCCGGAATAATATATGGCACGCACAGCTTTGCCCATCTTTTGCACAGTGAACTAGGTATTGTTCATGGCAGCCATTCGCTTCCCGTACACCCGATTCAATTGTATGAATCAATTTGGTTGATCATTGCCGCAGTGCTTGTTCATCGAACAAGTAAAAAGATTACCAACTCCCTAACGCTGATTCCACTCGCGTTAGCGTATCTCTTTGCAGGACGTTTTGTTATTGAATTTTTCCGCGATATGACCAACATTTGGTGGAGCGTCAAATCCTTTGCAGGAATCTCCTTACTTCAGTGGTTCTGCGCTCTTATAACCGTTGTAACAGGATCCATTTTCGTGCGATTCAAAAACCAGTCAATCAAACAACACAACACTAGTGAACGATCGTCAATCCCACTAGTCGCGATTCTCTACACAGCTGTTCTCGTGTTCCAGAATCGAATTGTAGATCAACTCGTTATACAATTGGTAATACTGCTACCGTTGGCGTCGATTATCGCATTGTCACCACAATTCCAGCGATTCACCGCATTTCGTCCAGTTGTTCAAGCTGTAGCATTAGTGCTATTGATCGTTCCCATTCTCCCTAGAACATTACAGGTAATTGCCGATGATCCAAATTCAGACAGTTCAAAAACGTGGATCTACGAAATTGATTCTTCCCACCAAAAATTGGTGCGTGTGGGACAAACAGAAGATTCACCGGAAAAGATTGATTCCATTCGTGCACTCATTGGCATTGTTCACGATTCTATCCAACCGATCCTTCCCGCAGAGGCTTCTATTGAACCACTGTCGGCAAATGCGGTCGGGTCAGTTACTACGACTATCGGGAAAAAGGAGAAACAACTCATAATTCGCGGTTCTACTGGGTATTACTTGAATTCTCTTACAGACTACGAAAGCGATGGTTCCTGTGGTGGCCCCAGTATCACACGCACGTACAACAACACAATTCCCGGCATAGGAATTTCAGTGGGAAACAAAACCATCGAACCGGGAAAACCAACTGTGCAGTTCACTGGCGATATCCTGTTCGCTTCAAATCGCTGGGATTATTCCTACGAACACTCAGACACGGCAATCTTGGATACCGCCAGATCAGGCATGGACATGTTCAATTCTTATGGCGGATCTTTCAAAATTGATGGTAAATATATTGGCGGGGGATTCGGAGTTTTTATAACGGACATACCCAATATTCCCTATAAATCAAAAGTGGCAGGCATGATACCCCGTGCCCACTTTCGAGCCGGATCTCCAAAGTACCATTTCTGGAGTGACGTCGGCGGCATTGAATCGGCGATTCTATTTCCCAATGATATACGAGTTGGCCAAGGTCATACAATTCATAACGTTACCTTTCATTATGGAAATTGGCTGACCAGTGGTGATCTAGGCGGTTTTCTTATCTTAGATATACCGATTCAGAATAATGGATCTGTGGTGTTCAACGGCGCAGTGGCGGGGAAGTCAAATTCGTTTGGGATCACCTTTGAAAAAGGAATCCCACTGAAAAAATAAGAGTGTAAAGAAAATGAGCCGATGAAATTCACCGGCTCACGTTTTCTCCAAAAACAGAGTTTACTCTTTTCGATATAGAGCGGGGCCGCTTTCAAAAAGTGAGTTGCCAAAACTATCCTGAGCAACCACTACGGGGAACTCATTTACAGTTAACCGATGAATCGCTTCTGGACCTAGATCTTCGTAACAAATTACTTCGGCAGCAGTAATAGATTTGGCAATGAGCGCTCCTGCTCCGCCGATAGCCGCAAAGTAGACCGCGCTGTGCTCTTTCATAGCTGACACAACAGAATTATCCCGTTCGCCTTTGCCGATCATTCCGGTCAATCCACACTGTTCGATAAGAATCGGCGAATAGGCATCCATACGATAACTCGTTGTTGGTCCGGCAGAACCGATGGGTTCACCTGGGCGTGCTGGCGTGGGACCCACAAAGTAGATAATCGCATCGCGCAACTCTACCGGAAGTGGTTTCCCTTCGTTTACGAGCGTAACCAAACGCTTATGTGCAGCATCACGACCTGTTAGAATTTCACCGGAAATGAAAACTTCGTCGCCAGCTTTGAGCATGCGCACTTTTTCTTTGGTCAGCGGTGTTGTTATTGAAATTGCCACAATTCCTCCTTAATTTGTTCAGAAAATAGGTGATACAAAGAACGAGATGAAAGAAGAAGAAGAGAAAGTGTGGTGATGAAACGAGATCCACGATTCACATAAACTTTTTCTTCTCCGCAATGATCCCCAATGCAAAAAAGCCGCCAATAACGACCACCGAGAACCACCTATCAGGAATAGACATCAACAAGTCTGTCATAAGTCTATTGCTAAGATTTGTCAAAAAGGAAAACCCCAACGCTGCAACGAGTATAAGAATCGTCAGTCGCACCAAGAAATGCATTTTTTTGATAGGCTCTTTTACCAAATGAACAATGTCGGTTCCGAAAATGACGAGAATCGTAGCGACAAAGCCCACGGCAATAGGTTGTTCCCACTGGCGAAGAAATTGTGATAGTTCAACAAAGAGCGAAACTAGAAAATCCATACGATCCCTTTCCCACCGTTGTGTACCGGTAAAAACAATTTGAGACAACACCCTCATTTCAGATTCAGTTGGCCATGCAATGGCAACTCACAATCGCCTTCTACTTTCGTGACATCGGATTGCCGCTACAGATAAAAACAATCAACGATCGGTTCTTTCCTTCAACTGAATTCTTACCAACAAAAATACATCAGCAGTTTAGGGTAAACTCATTTGTTTCGATGAAAATGCATTCTACACTCCATCTCAGCATCTCCCAACACACCCCTATTAATGAGGGTTGTCAACAACTCAAAGGAACTTCCATATTTCCACAAAGACAAATCCATAAAACAATAGTATCATCTCCCCGATTTGAATATTTTAAACATAAGGATAGAACTATGTGCGGAATTGTGGGTTATATCGGTCACGGCGACAAAAAGCAGGTACTTATCGACGGCCTTCGCGAACTGGAGTATCGTGGCTACGACTCGGCGGGAATCGCCATGATGGATGAATCGGGGATCACTCACTATAAAGCTGTCGGAAAATTGATCAACCTCGAAAACAAAGCATCGGAGTATTCGAGCAACTCCTACGGCGTGGGAATCGGCCACACCCGATGGGCAACTCACGGAAAACCCAACGAAGTAAACGCTCACCCCCACCTCGGAGAATACAGTTTCGTTGTTCACAACGGGATTATTGAAAACTATCAGGAATTAAAAAAAGAACTTCAGGACGAAGGCGTTCGGTTCCTTTCACAGACTGACACGGAAGTGATCGTTCACCTCTTTGAAAAGTTTAATAACCAGTTGGATAATCCGTTCCAAGCATTTGAACAGACAATCGCGAAACTCCGCGGCGCTTATGCTACGTTGCTGATCACCAAAAAAGACCCGGAAACAATCTACTTTGCGAAAAACGGATCGCCCATGATCGCCGGCAAAGACGATCACGGAAGTGTGTACTTCGGCAGTTCCGACGCGGCGCTGATCGGCAAGGCCAAAGAGGTCACCTATCTCACTGACGGCGACTACGGTTTTGCACGATCGGGAACAATTCACCTCTTCCACGCGGGCGAATCTATGGTTCCAGCAATGGTACCCCTGAAATCGGACAAAATCTACGCACAGAAGGAGGGATTCCGCTTTTTCATGGAGAAAGAGATCTATGAACAGAGTTCCGTTATCAGTGACACCATGCTCGGGCGCGTTCTGGACGACGAAATTCATTTTGATGAGATTCCCGATGGATTATTCGATGGGATTCGTGAAATAAAAGTGTGCGCCTGTGGAACCAGTTACCACGCCGCTCTAGCATCGAGTTACCTGTTCGAACGACTCTCGCAGATCCGCGCTTCCGTAGAGATCGCTTCGGAATTTCGCTACAAAGAGCCACTTCTTCGAACTGACACGCTGTTCGTGGTGATCTCGCAGTCCGGTGAAACTGCGGACACGCTCGAAGCACTCAAGATGGCAAAACTGGCAGGAATTAAAACACTGGCACTCTGCAACGTGGACAACTCTTCGATCGTCCGCGAAGCCGATGCGACAATTCTACTTCGTGCGGGAATCGAAAAAGGGGTGGCAAGTACAAAAGCCTTCGCCACGCAGATGATGGTGCTTTGGATGTTGGCACTCTACCTCGCCAAAGATAAAATGACCGCGGAAAAGTATCGATTTGATCTCGAAGCGATGCGCTTGATTCCAGGGCTGGCGAAAGTGAACGAACGGATTCACGAAAAGGTAAAACGCCTCTCAAAACGGTACCTTCACGGGCACGGTTTTTTCTTTATCGGCCGCGACATTTTCTATCCACTCGCTCTCGAAGGCGCACTGAAACTCAAGGAAATCAGCTACCTTCACGCCGAAGGATATCCATCCGGCGAAATGAAACATGGCCCGATCGCGCTTGCCGATAGCGAACTGTTCACTATTGCGCTCATGCCGCAGACACTTTTGTATGATAAAACAAAATCGAACATAGAAGAGTTGTCCGCGCGAGATTCGACGATCTGTGCGATCTCGCCAAAATCGTTCGAACTGGCGGACGACATGATCCGCACGAGTGAACAAAAACACCCCATGTGCGAATTTTTCGAAATGATGGTGATCCTGCAGCTTCTCTCCATGGAAGTCGCGGTTCGCCGAGGAAATGACGTTGATATGCCGAGAAATCTGGCGAAGAGTGTAACTGTGGAGTAGACAGAACCATTTTCTAAAAACAATAGTACTAAAATCTAAAATGATAAAAGCGGCTACGGCAAAACTCATTGTATGTCTATGACAACAATACAATGAGAAATATGGGCCGCTATAAAACAGTCTACCATAAATGAAAAAAAAAATGAGTAAAAGACCACAATGCAATCATGCTTACCATCACTCTACTTGACGAAAGGAAAACAACTACGAGTTCAAACCTAACCGTGACTTATACAGAAATGGGAAACCTAACGGACTTAGCAAACATTGACTAGAATCGCCATTCTTTCCACAATGTGTCGATTGGAGTTTCAAAAAGGGAAGAGGGCACCGACTATCTTGTTGGCGATGCTGCCGATGAAGATATTGCCAGGTAATATTACTCTCATTTCAGCAGGAACCACCACCTAATCCAGAGGTACTTATTGGAACTCAAAAGGTGATTGAACTAATCAAAGCACCCAAAAATGACTCACGTAGGAATGTTTTTAACCCGCCAATCACAATGGTTGCAGAAACACCTGATGTATCACCAGATCTATGAATAGAGTATTGTTCGTAGTAGCCATAATATTCTCTTCGACTCGAGCAGTACTATATATGACAGGCCTGCTCAAAACAAACATCTTACGAGATTCAGATTAATTGTCAACAAGGTTGGAACATTATTTTCCTGCAGTTGTGGCAACCCTTTTATAATATGGATACACCTACGTTTTTCAAAAATATTGAAGCTGCATTTACCGATATTTATGAAAATATTTCGAAAGAGCTAACCTTCTTTACAGATAAATCACCCATTTTTCATTGATATTTTCATCTGAAGAACCTCTTTGACTTTAAAATCGTGTATTTTCTAAAACTGCGTAAATGAGTTACTCTATCAGGAGATTTAGACAGATGTCTACACCACTAACCGAAACCCGCCCGTGGGGATCGTACACAATCCTCGATGAACGAGCGTACTGCAAAGTCAAGAGGATCGAAGTAACTCCTGGACAAAAACTCAGTCTTCAATCTCACGAAAAACGGCACGAGCTCTGGACGGTTGTTCAAGGATCGGGAATTATGACTCTCGATGATCGTTCCTTTCCGGTGTCTGAAGGTGAATTCATTACGATACATATCGGCCAGAAACACCGCATCGAAAACAACAGCAAAGAGCCATTGATTTTCATCGAAATTCAAACAGGGACCTACTTTGGCGAAGATGATATCGTTCGCTATGAAGATAGTTATGGAAGAGTCTAACTGACTGATAACGAAATTAAACAAACTGTATTACTATACAATGGAGTCGCAAATGGCACAGAAAGTTGCACTGATCACCGGCGTTACCGGTCAGGATGGATCATATCTCGCAGAATTCCTTCTCGAAAAAGGATATATCGTACACGGGATTAAACGCCGTGCATCATCGTTTAATACACAGCGCGTAGACCATATCTACCAAGATCCGCATACGGACAACAAAAATTTCATTCTTCACTACGGTGATTTGACAGACTCTTCAAACTTGACTCGTATCATCAAAGAGATTCAGCCTGATGAAGTGTACAACCTTGGCGCACAGTCTCACGTGGCTGTTTCGTTTGAATCTCCAGAGTACACCGCTGATGTTGATGCAATGGGCGCACTTCGTATCCTCGAAGCAATCCGTCTTCTTGGTCTTGAAAAGAAAACTCGTTTCTATCAGGCTTCAACTTCGGAACTCTACGGTCTTGTTCAGGAAATTCCTCAGAAAGAGACAACTCCATTCTATCCACGTTCACCTTATGCCGTCGCTAAAATGTATGGCTACTGGATCACGGTGAACTATCGCGAATCATATGGCATGTATGCATGTAACGGGATTCTTTTCAATCATGAATCTCCTCGTCGCGGTGAAACATTTGTAACACGAAAAATTACTCGCGGGCTTGCAAATATCGCTC
>JFJP01002293.1_pt1 | contig 11726 bp, 10 predicted proteins | sample 431651 | NCBI WGS metagenome assembly JFJP01 (sample SAMN02602958, study PRJNA72255) | Microbial mat metagenome, whole genome shotgun sequencing project. | biome: fresh water; feature: sink hole; material: water; isolation source: purple microbial (photo- and chemosynthetic) mats found in... | reverse complement strand
CCTGGAGAATTGGACTTGGGATGCCAACGCCCCCCAATTGGAGAAGGCGATTCGCTTTGTGCTCGAAGGAGGCGGTGAAAATCCAAGTTTGTAAACATGGAATGTTCTATCATCATTTGCACGCGCAACCGGGCTGTTATGCTTGAACGGACTCTCCATGCGTTCCAGGCGGTGATCGTGCCGGAAGGATGGGGTGTGGAAATGATCGTGGCAGATAACGGCTCCACGGATGAAACTTCAAGATTGGTCAATGAAGCCAGCCATCCGACTATTGAAATTCGCTATGTTTACCAATCCCGCCCTGGCAAGAGTCGATCGCTGAACGTCGCAGTGGCGGTAGCCAAGGGTGAGATACTACTTTTCACCGACGATGACGTGGTACCCGAGTCTGACTGGTTGTGCTGTATGGCGCGACCGCTACTTGAGAAGCGCTGTGATGCGGTAGCCGGTCGCATCCGACTGAACCCGGAACTGTACCGCTCGTGGCAGACACACATGCATGGAGTCTGGCTTGCCGACGTGCCGAGACTCGCGCAGGAAACTCCAGAGTTGGTCGGTGCCAGCATGGGGATTCATCGAACGGTTTTCGGATTGATCGATGGCTTTGACGAAGAACTCGGACCGGGTGCCTCAGGCTTTGGAGAGGACACGCTTTTCTGGATGCAAATGAAGGAGGCCGGGCTGCGCATTGAGGCGGTACATGACACTTTTGTCACCCATTACCCCGATCCCTCACGGCTCACTCGCTCGTCCTGGCTGTCGACTGCGACCCGATATGGAAAAACCCGTGCCTATCTGGCATATCACTGGGAGCACTCCCAGGTGCCCTGCCCCGCACTGCATGCTTTGTTTGTTAGTATCAAGTTGATCCTGCGCCGCATGCTGCGTCGCCCGGTCCGACCGGATGACGAGGGGTGCCCGGCATGGGAAATGAGCTACCTCGTGCGGATCGAAAGTCTGATGCGCTACATTGAGGAGTCAAAAAAGCCGCGAAACTATGAATGCCGGGCACTCAGAACGAGAAGCCACTTGCGCGGATTGTCTCAGAAACTTACGGGCGATCCGGATGAGTCTTTGGTCGACGACATGCGACAGAACATATAGATGAAACTCAGCGGAAACGATAGAATGGAAGATGTCACCATCCGAGAACGACCTGCACGGGTCGTGGTGGTGGGCTCTGACGGGCGTTTGGGCAGCGCGCTTTCCGCATTTCTGAAACCAGATTACACCGTCATACCGCTGGGTCGTCGGCACTTGGACCTCAGTTGCGGACGCTCCATCGCTGATGCCCTTGAGCCGCTGGACTATGAATTCCTTTTTCTCACAGGCGCCTTGACCGGGGTCGACTACTGCGAGACGCACGAGCAAGAGGCCATCGCAGTCAATGCCGAGGCTCCCGGGCGGATCGCCGAGATTTCGGCTAGAAAAGGCGCGCATGTGACCTATGTCAGCACCGACATGGTTTTTGATGGGCATACTGATTTTCCCTATGTCGAAACTGACAAGCCAAGGCCGATCAGCATTTACGGGGAATCGAAACTCAAAGGTGAGGATCTCGTCCTGAATGCGTCAGCGACTAATCTTGTTGTAAGGGTGTCATGGGTATTCGGGCCAGGTAGGCGTGCCTTCCCTGAATGGGTCGTAGACCAGGCGTGTTCCCACTCAACTCTGACGCTGCCGGTCGACAAGATTGCGTGTCCCAGTTACACACTCGACCTCGTCGGTTGGATGGCAGCGTTGGTATTCGGCGATGCGGCCGAATCCGCTGCGGGGGTATTTCACTTGTGCAACTCCGGACCTTGCACCTGGCTAGAGTGGGGTCGGTTTTGTGTCGATACAGCCCGCGCTGCTGGTCAATCGGTCATCGTCAATGAAATCGGCGGAGTCGCGGTGGATTCGGTACCGGCCTTTGTCGCACGCCGCCCACGAAACAGCGCGATGAATACCGCGAAATTTTCTAGCAGAACCGGAATCCTGCCCCGTTATTGGGACGAGGCCATGCATGAATTTATGACAGGTCCCACTTGGCAGTGATCGCATGCGTTCATAGCCGCCATTGTCTAACACACATATAAGCGGGATAAGTCGTGGCGATTAATAAGTGTTAGCCAAAAGTGTTTGAAATCAAATCATGAATGACACGATGAGTTCCCCTCCCGTTGTTTCGGTGGTCATACCGGCGTATAATGCATCCCGCTGGATCAACGCCACGGTATGCTCCGCCCAGCGTCAGACCTTGCGGGAGATCGAGATCATCATCGTTGACGACGGCTCGGTGGATGGAACTCCCGATATCGTCGAAGTTTTGGCGGCCGATGACCCCCGGATTCGGTTGGTGTGCCGACGGAATGGCGGTGTGGGAGCAGCCCGCAATACTGGAATTCAATACGCCCGTGGAGAGTTTATCGCGCCACTGGATGCTGACGATCTGTGGGAGCCTGACAAGTTGGAGAAACAGGTCTGTCGCATGAGGCAGTGTGGGGAAAATACCGCGATGGTCTATTGCTGGTCACGCCAGATCGACGAGCACGGGAAAGCAGTCTATAGTTATCCACCGTTTACGCTCGAGGGAGACTTGTTGAGCGCGCTTATCCTGAGAAACGTTCTTGGAAACGCGAGCGTGCCTCTGTTCCGTGCCGAAGCTCTCACCAGAGTCGGTCCATATCTATCAAAAGAAGATCAAGGCGGCGTTCAGGGCTGTGAAGATTGGGACCTTTCGATTCGTATCGCGGAACAATGGCAAGTTGGACTTGTACCTGAAATTCTTGTCAGCTACCGCCAGGTTGCTTCCTGCATGAGTTCGGGAACAGCGGGTATGTCGGCCTCGTATCGACAGGTGATGGCGCGGGCTCGGAAGAGAAACCATCATCTTCCAGAAGCGCTGTTCCGGTGGTCGGAAGGGCATTTCCAATCCTATCTGGTATCTAAAAGCTACGGATGCCGCGATTTCAAGGGCTGTCTGGCTGCGGTTGGGCGGGCCATCACCGCCGATCCCGCGGTGCTTCTGAACTGGCATCTGCAAGGTCTCACGATCAAGAGTTTCATCTGGCTGGTTTCCGGCAATCGGACTGTGAAGGCTTTCAAGTGGCGCAAGAAAGGTTTCAAGAGGCCCTCCAACGACCCATCGTTATCATCTGGAATTTCGTTGTTTGAACGAATCCAGGAGCGTCGCTGGAGTCGGATCATGGAGCGTAAGATCTAGCATAAAAGCAACCCAATTCTAATTCATCATGTACCAACCAATCAAAGTATCCGATCTCGAATTGTCAGAACGAGTGCCGACCTTCGACGGGCTGGATGATTACGCATTCATGCAATTGCTCCTGCGCTGGCACGGCCGACCGTTCGGGTATCTCAAGGTGCCGGTATCACTCGGACGATGTGCCGCGCCTGATATTATGGATCGACTCCTGAACGGGCACGTGGACGGCCTTCAGAAACAATTGCTGCACGTCGCGCTTGAAAACTCTGGCTCAGGGGATGCATGGAACGTTAAGCACCTCCTGACCCTGTCACCACCCAGGTCGCACGCCGAGGTCCCGACGGTCTCGGTGGCGGTTTGCACCCGGGACCGGACCGATGATTTGGCGCTCTGTCTGGCGGCGCTGCAGAAGTCCACTGTCGCTCCGTTGGAAATCCTGGTCATCGACAATGCTCCCAAAACAACCGCCACCCGGGAGTTGATCGAAGAGCGGTTTCCGAATGTGCGGTATATTCTGGAACCGACGCCTGGGCTTGACTGGGCGCGCAATCGTGCGATCCGGGAAACGCGTGGAGAAATCCTCGCCTACACCGATGATGATGTCGTCGTGGACGAACGCTGGGTCGGCTCGCTCGGCAGTCTGTTCGCTGAAAATGCCGATGTCGTGGCCGCCACCGGTCTGGTTGTCCCCTATGAACTGGAGACAGAGGCTCAATTCCTGTTCGAAAAATATGGCGGGTTTGGTCGTGGATTTGTTCGCAAATGGTACCGGGCGACCGGAGCAGGGCACGGTTCCATCGCGCGACAATACGCAGGTACCGGGCAATGTGGGACCGGCGCCAACATGGCTTATCGTCGCAGCATCTTCTCTGAAATCGGCTTGTTCGATCCAGCGATGGACGTTGGAACCGCAACCAATGGGGGTGGCGATCTCGACATGTTCTTCCGGGTGTTGAAGCACGGACACACGTTGGTTTATGAGCCGTCTGCAATCGTAAGGCACCGGCACCGCCGGGAATATGCCAAGCTCTATGAGCAAATCACTAACAACGGAATCGGCTTCTATTCGTATCTTGTCAGGAATGCCCTTGCGTTTCCCGAAGAAAGAACGGGCCTAACCAGATTCGGGATGTGGTGGCTTTGGGAATGGAGTGTCCGTCGTGGTTTGAGGTCACTGATTAAGCCGGGCGCGATTTCCCGCGAGTTGATCCTTGCGGAGTTTCTCGGCGCCTTCACGGGATTGTTCCGTTACGGGAAAGCGAAGAAACGTGCGAAGGATTTGCTCGGCCATGATGGATCCGGCGATTCGCTGATTGAGCCGAGTGCCGGTCAAAAACCATTGGTTTCACCTGAGCAACAACCGGCGCATAAGGCGCGCCGCCATCGTATCGCGGTTCGCACCGTGGAGATCACCCGTCGCATCGAAGCTCTGGAAGAGGTAAAGGATTACTTTGCCACCCGCCTTTTGATCACAATGCAAGGAATGGCCATTGGTGAGATCAACATCACCAATGGTTACCGAGCCATCTCGGCAGCCAGACTCAAGGATGAGATTGTGCAAAACCTCGGACTTGGATTGCTGTATCCGGTCAGCACGGGAAGTTTGGTGGCGACTTGGGCCGAGTCCGTCACAGATATCAAACAATGGATTTCCGCGGGTGAAAACACCAGTTTACAGAAGTTGCCTGATGAGTTCTCCGCATCCATCGTAGTAGCCACCCGTGACCGGCCCGAGGATCTGCGGGAATGCCTGAAGTCCCTGGTGCAGCAAGTGACTTCCCGTTCCCTTGAAATCGTGGTGGTAGACAATCGGCCGCAGTCGGGCCTGACTCCGCCGGTTGTGGCGGAATTCCCAGGGGTTCGGTTGGTGAGCGAACCGCGTGGCGGTCGTTCTTATGCAAGCAATGCGGGGTTTTCCGCCAGCGTCGGCGATTTTCTGGTTTGTACCGATGACGACGTTACGTTCCCATCCAATTGGCTTGAGAAGCTTCTCGCCCCGTTTTCACGGCATGACGTAATGATGGTCACCGGCAATGTGCTTCCGGCTGAACTCGAAACCCGGTCTCAGATCGAATTCGAGAATTATGGTGGCCTAGGTCGGGGGTTTCAGCGCCGCGAATTCAATCGCGAATGGTTTGATTGGTTCAGGCGCAAGGCGGTTCCAACCTGGATAATCGGAGCCACCGCAAACGCGGCCCTGAGGGCGTCCGTGTTGCGTGATCCGGCCGTAGGTCAGATGGATGAATCCCTGGGTGCGGGAACTCCGGCCGGGGTCGGCGAGGATACCTACCTCTTTTACAAGACGTTGAAGGCAGGATACACCATCATTTATGAACCCATGGCGTATGTCTGGCACAAACATCGTACGAGTGACAAGGCGCTTCAGGATCAAATCTATAACTACAGCAAAGGCCACACCGCCTATCATCTCACGACATTTTTGAACGATCAGGATTGCCGCGGCTTGATCCACATCGGCGCGGTTCTATCCATCTATCAACTAAAACAAGTCTTGCATTGGTTGCGCGGCTCCCGGAGCCGTTCCCTGAGAACCATCCTTTTGGAGATCCAGGGGAATGTGCTCGGTCCGGTCGCGCTCTGGATGTCCCGGAGACGCGTCAGGAAGCTAGGTGCCAGCTGCCCGTGCCTTCCTGCTAAAGCGCGAGGTTCTCGTAATCCGGTGGATCACGATGATGGGGCTGAGTTCGTCGCCATCGTCGCGGACGGCGATCTCCGCGATTCCAACACCAGCCTGAGCTCATGAATTTCCTGCCGAACAAGAATAGGGACAGATATCGGAGGTGGCGGCACGCGTGGGACCTGCTCGCCGTGCTGGTGGAGCGTGACTTGAAAATCCTCTACAAGAGGTCATCCCTCGGGTTTGGCTGGGCGCTGATCACACCGTTAGTCCAGCTGTTGATTTTCTCTTTCGTCTTCCATCGGGCGCTGGCGATCCAGGTTGAACACTACCCTGCGTTCGTGTTCATCGGCGTGCTGGTTTATGGCTGGTTTCAGACCTCCCTCGGCCAGAGTGGCGGCATGATCACGGGAAGCCGCTCTCTCGTTACCCAGCCAGGATTTCCGCTCACGCTGCTTCCCCACGTTATGGTGGGGGTGCGGTTTTTTCACTTTGTCATCGCGCTGCCGATTCTGTTCGCGCTTCTGTGGTCAGAAGGAATCCATCCGGGTTGGTCCTGGCTTTCGCTGCCTGTTCTGGTGGGTGTGCAATATCTGCTGATTGTCGGACTGTCCTACCCGTTGGCATCGATCAATGTAATCTATCGGGACACGCAGCACATCGTAGCGGTCGCCTTGCAGATGATGATGTTCGTCACGCCGGTTTTTTACAGCCTCGATAAAGTCGCTCCGCAATACACACGTTGGTTCTCTTTGAACCCGATGGTCGGGTTGTTGCAGGCGTGGCGTGGCGTGTTGTTGGAGAATGCCTGGCCCGAACCGAGAATGCTCGGTGGCTTGCTTGCCCTCGGTATCATTCTGTTGGTTTTCGGCCGGAGATTGTTTGTCAGACAAAGCCACGCTTTCGTCGAGGAACTGTAATGAAACCGATCATCATCGTCGACCGAGTGGGCAAGGAATTCACGCGTTGTCCCGCACGAGGCAACTGGCGCGGCATGTTTTCGGCGGCTAAGACGCGCCCCACGCGGGAAACTTTGTGGGCCTTGCGCGACGTTTCGTTCGAAGTGTTTCCCGGTGAGATGCTAGGGATCGTCGGTGCCAATGGTGCGGGCAAGTCAACGATGCTTCGTCTGTTAGGCGGGATCGGCAGGCCGACAACAGGAAGCTTGCAGATCGACGGTCGCATCGGTGCGTTGCTCGAGTTGGCGGGCGGATTCCAAGGGGATTTGTCTGGCAGGGAGAATGCGGTGCTCGCCGCAGTGGTGGCCGGATTGCTGAAACGCGAGGCGATCGAGCGTTTGCCGGACATCATCCAGTTTGCCGAATTGGAGGGATTCATCGACTTCCCGGTGCGGACCTACAGCACGGGAATGGCCATGCGACTTGCGTTCGCGGTGGCCGTTCACACCGATCCGGAAATCATGTTAGTCGATGAATATCTGTCCGTCGGCGACTTGTCATTTCAGGCGAAGTGCACCAAGCGCATCGCCGACCTGCGGGAAGATGGATGTGCGATCGTGTTGGTGTCCCACGGGATGGATCAGGTCAGGAAGCTTTGCGACCGGGCGCTGTGGCTGCACCGTGGTAACGTGATGGCATGCGACACCGCGCAAGCGGTGGCCGCCTCATACGAACAGGAAATGCATGCGGAGACGCTGCGCCGCACGCCTGCCACGCCACCCCAGGCAGCCCCCGGCGGCAACGAGTTACGGGTCAGGGAGAATCGTTTTGGTTCGCTCGAAATGGAAATCACCCATGTGACCCTCCGTCCCGCAGGAATACTTGCGACTGGCGAGCCGCTTGAGGTGGAACTCGAATATCATGCCGACCAATTGATGACGGCCCCCGTGTTTGGAGTGTCGATCAGCCGCCCGGACGGGACGACCTGCCTCGACGCGAACACCGAGGTGTCCCGCGTGGCGCTGGATGCGGTCAAGGGCACCGGCTGCATCCACCTGGTCATCGACCGCGTCGATCTGGTGCCGGGTGACTATTTTGTGGATGTTGGCGTTTTTGCGTCCGACTGGAGTCATGCTTATGACTATCATTGGCACGTCTATCGACTCACGGTCGCTGGTGAAAGTTGTCACAAGGGGATTCTTGCGCCGCCGTGTCATTGGTTGGTGGGCAAGCGAACTCCTGAGGTTCCTCACGCGCGGATGAAAAGTGAATTTACGTGAATTCGTGATTCCAAACGATTCCATTTCGAAGTATAAATCACCAACGGCCATGCCTTAATCCGACTCATCATGAGAATACTCGTTACCGGTGGTGCCGGTTTTATCGGCTCGAATCTGGTCCATTATCTACTGGGCGGGTCCACTCATGAGCTGGGTTCTGAAATTGATCTGGTGGTCACGTTGGACAAGCTTACCTACGCTGGAAGCCGCGCTAGGCTCGCCGGACTGGAGAATGATCCGCGGTATCGGTTTGTCGTAGGAGACATTGGGGACAGCGCGCTTGTCTCCGCATTGCTCCGCGAGCATCAAATTGATGCGGTGATGCATCTGGCGGCGGAATCCCATGTGGATCGGTCGATCGACAATCCGGAGCAGTTCATACAAACCAATATTGTTGGAACATTCAGGCTGCTTGAAGAAGTCCGACGTTTTTGGAGTGATCCTACAGGTCTGATTCAAAATCCAAGATTTCTGCATGTATCCACGGACGAGGTTTTTGGATCGCTCGGGCCGGAAGATCCCGCATTCAATGAAGCAACAGCGTATGCACCGAACAGTCCCTACAGTGCCAGCAAGGCCGCCAGTGACCATCTTGTTCGTTCATACCATCATACTTATGGGCTGCCAGTGATCACGACGAATTGTTCGAACAACTACGGACCTTATCAATTTTCAGAGAAGCTCATTCCACTCATGATAAGCAAGCTGATCCATGGCGAAGGGCTGCCGGTCTATGGACAAGGAGCAAACATCCGGGATTGGCTCTATGTTGAGGATCACTGCCGAGGTCTCGAGATGGTTCTCGCGCGAGGAATTCCCGGTGAGTCCTATGTCATGGGCGGAAGATGTGAAATGACCAATCTGGAAATGGTTCATGCGATCATCGAAATTTACCATGAATTTTCACCGGACAAATCCGGAAAATCCGCAGAAGAATGGATTGTCTATGTCAAGGACCGCCCGGGACATGATCTTAGGTATGCGGTCAACCCGGAGCGGATTGAGCGAGAGCTTGGCTGGGCACCTCGGGAGAATTTTTTCTCAGGCCTCCGGCGGACGGTGCAATGGTATTTAGAGAACAAGGAATGGATTCTCGATAGTGAAAGAGGAAACTATCGAGGAGAGAGGCTCGGGAACCCAAGCTAACATCGACGATGAGCATTTTATTCAACAAGCGCCCCCAAAGGGCGGTTGCAGATCAATCGTTGCGCAAGGGCATTGTGCTGGCGGGCGGGACGGGAAGCAGGCTGTTTCCCATGACTCACTCGGTGAGCAAGCAGCTGATTCCAGTCTATGACAAGCCGATGATCTACTATCCGCTTTCGGTTTTAATGTTAGCTGGAATTCGCGAGATACTGGTGATATCCACACCATGCGATTTGCCGGGTTTCAGGCATCTTCTGGAGGATGGATCGCAATGGGGATTGGAAATTGTTTATGCGGAGCAACCGAAACCTGAAGGACTCGCACAAGCATTTTTGATTGGCGAAAAATTTATTGACGGGAAACCGGTGTGTCTGGTTCTGGGCGACAATCTTTTCTATGGCAACGAACTGGCGGCATCCTTGTGTGCCGCGGCGAGGAGGATGGAGGGAGCTACGATTTTTGGCTACCACACGAACGCCCCCGAACAATATGGTGTGGTTGAATTCGATTCGGACGGTCGCGTTGTATCGCTTGAAGAAAAACCAGCGCGGCCAAAGTCAAACTATGCCATTCCCGGAATTTATTTTTTTGATCATACCGTCGTTGCACGCGCGAAAAACCTCAAGCCTTCGGCGCGTGGAGAACTCGAAATCACCGACCTGAACCGTCTCTATCTTGAAGGTGGAGAATTAAACGTTGTGATCTTCGGGCGTGGCACCACCTGGCTGGACACCGGCACGCCGGACTCGCTTGCGGATGCCACGCAGTTTGTTCAGGTCATCCAGCAGAGGCAGGGCTTGAAGATTGCCTGCCCGGAAGAGTTGGCATTTGCCCAGGGGCGCATCGATCGCGCCAAGCTCAATGAGTCGGTTGCGAAGTATGACGGCACCCCGTATGGCGACTATTTGAAATCCCTTTAAATCCAACAACCGGAATCCATGGAATCCAAAATTGACAGCGAATGGATAGGCTTGCGCGCAGCAGCCCGCAGAAATCTTGAAACCCGTGACTACGAAGAAGATTCACTTGCGAAGCGATTCGCCACGACTGGAATTGGGGCGGGCGAGGCGATACAGGAACGTGACCAGTTGGGGGACGCGTGGATTCCCGGAGTTGAGATATTTTCGAGGCGTGTTCATCCGCAAAAAGGGCGGGGATACTTTTCCGAGCTTGTCCGGGTGCACGAAGGTGTATTGGGAAGGATTGGGCTTAACCCTGAGCAATGGGCGTCCGCGCTTATGCACCGTGGAAGCGCCAAAGGGTTTCATATTCATCCGCCGCATGTGCCAAGCGGGGTGGCGGCGGAAATCTGGTTTCGAGAATTATATCTGGAATTTCCGGATGATTTTACACGTCGACCCTATAATCTGGAGCAATGGGATGTCATGTTTTTTCTCACGGGGCTCTGCGAAATGATACTTGTGGACGATCGTGACGGCATGAAGCGCCGGATCATGCGCTTCATGATATCCGGTGATAGTAAGCCAGGAATTGACAATGCGGCGGTCGTGATTCCACCGGGAGTGAGTCATGCATTACGATGCATCGGCAATGAGGATCTGATTATGGTTTATGGAACCAGCACTCGATTTCAACCGCGCTGGGAGGGCCGCATTGGAAGCTCTATCGAGAGCGAGTTGCTACCAACGGACTGGGTCGGCTATCTAGCGGATGGCGGCAGATAAAGGCACGCTTTTGAAAAGCGATATTTTCCCATTTGTATTCCTGACAGCAAAAAACAAACAATAAGATGACCATGAAAACGATGAACGAAATATCCGGCAATGCCGGGAAAAAAATCCTGAATCTCCTAGTCCCGGGAGCAATCATGATATCAGCATTAAGCGCGGTCTTGTCCTCTGTGGGCTGCGGTGACATGGGTTCCACTGCGGCGGTTCCGTCGGAAGCCTATACCTCCAAACCCAGTGGTAATCTTGCGGCCGGCGATGAGATCAGCGTGTCGTTTTCCGGGGCGCCGGAACTCAACACCAAGCAGAAAATCCAGCCGAATGGTCGAGTGAGTCTTCCAACGGTAGGCGATGTGAGTGCTGCCGGCAAGTCGATCAACAGCTTGCAGCAGGGTTTAACATCACTCTATCAAGTTCATTTGCAGGATCCGACGGTGGTTGTTTCCCTCGAGAGTGCCGCTGCGGGAGTTTATCTCTCCGGTGAAGTGCTGCGGCCCGGAAAAATTCCGCTTGATCGGCCAATGACTGCATTTGAGGCGGTCATGGAAGCCGGGGGATTTACCAAGTTTGCCAATCCAAAACAGGTGATTGTGGTTCGCAATCAGAAAGGGAAGCAGGAGCGCTACGTATTGAACATGAACGACACCTTGTCCGGCATGGAAAACAGTCCGTTTTATGTCAGACCGTTTGATGTGATTTATGTCAAGCAAAGCGTGTGGTAGTTTAACTGTTCGAAATTCTCGAATTCGAAAAGGGGTGGCTTAGGCCACCCCTTTTTTCGTGCACTTGGACAAACAACGATACTTCAAGCTCAGTTCCACCTATACGGAGGCACGGTGTCAAAGCCGTCTGGATCGTTCTTCACTATGG
>JFJP01041197.1_pt1 | contig 11727 bp, 9 predicted proteins | sample 431651 | NCBI WGS metagenome assembly JFJP01 (sample SAMN02602958, study PRJNA72255) | Microbial mat metagenome, whole genome shotgun sequencing project. | biome: fresh water; feature: sink hole; material: water; isolation source: purple microbial (photo- and chemosynthetic) mats found in... | reverse complement strand
CATTATGTACTGTTAATCTTGATGAATATGCAATGGGAGCTACAGGTAAAACAAGTGCATTTGGTATAACAAAATCTATATGGAAAAATAGTAATTTAGAAGAAATGTCACCTGGGGGTAGTGGTAGTGGTAGCGCAGCTGGAGTGGCTGCTAATTATGGATTTTTTGCAACAGCAACTGATACAGGAGGATCTAATAGACTACCTGCAGTATGGTCAGGATTAGTTGGATCAAAGTTTACATATGGTCTTGTACCTAGATATGGAGTAGTTGATTTTTCTTCTTATTTAGATAGTCCTGCATTATTTACAAAAACTGTTGAAGATACAGCATTGTTATTTGATTATATTGTTGGTAAGTGTAATAAAGATTTTACATCTGTAGATTTTATTGAACAAAATTCTAGTAAAAAAATAGGATATTATATACCTGAAGATATTACAGAAGAAGTAAAAAAAACAATTTATGATCAAGTAATATTTTTAAAAAATAATGGATATGAAGTAGAAGCAGTAAAATTAAATTATTTAGAGTATACTCCTGCTCTTTATTCAGTAATAGCATTTGCAGAGGCTTCATCAAATCTATCAAGATATTCAGGTTTATTTTTTGGCAAGAATATAAAAATTGAAGAATGGGAAGACCTATATTCTAAAACTCGAACAGAAAATTTCGGAGAAGAAGTACAAAGAAGAATATTAACAGGTAGATATGTTATGCAATCTTCATTTAATGAAGGATATATTATTCAAGCTAGAAAAATAATTAATAAAATGTGGATAGATCTTAAGCCTTTATTAGATAAATATGATGGTATTCTAATGCCATGTGATGGAGGGCCTGGATTAACTATACATGAATCTTTAACACCTGATCCTCGTAAAATGTATCAACTTGATACATTTACATGTTTTGCTAATTTTTTAGGTATACCTGCATAAGCTTATTTTTAGTATTGGTAAATTGATTGAAAAAAATACACAATTTTTTAATAAGTATATGAGAGTAAAATAATTTTTATAAAAACAGTATAATAATTTTGTAAAATAATTTATGAGTAAAAAAAGAAAAAAAGAGGCATTTGGATTACCTGTAGATTTTGATTGTTTTCATAGTTGTGTAATTTTAAGAAAATCTAAAACTTCATTTAAAAAAGTTTCTAGTTATAGACAAAGCACTAATAGGATAAAAAACATGCAACATTTAGGATTACTACCATTTACACATAGAAATTTAGTATTATAGTATAAATGAACGATAATAAATATAATATTAATAAAGTATTTTTTATTAGAATTATAATGCATCTTAATTCTATTATTAATGATAAGTCTGTAAATATTACACTTACATATTTTCAGTTCTGTTTTCAAAAAAATTGCATAGAAATTAGAGCTCAAAATACAGATGCTCGCCTAGTATACAAAATTAATACTGAAAATAGTATTGAGAAAAATATTTTAATTAAAGCATCTAATCTTTTTAGTATTATCAAAAAACTTGTTGGATCAAGTATTACATTAGAATATACAAATGATTATCTAATATTACATGACAAAAAAGGATCATTTAAACTAAGAATATTAAGCGGTAATTATGATTTTAGTATTTCAGAGAATTTTCAATATATAAAATGCGAGAAAAATCACGTAATTCTATTGCAATATGATAATAGAAGAATTGCGATATATAAGGAGTTAAATGATTATATGCATTCAGTAACTTTAAGTATTAATTTAAGCTTATGTAATAATATAGCTAAATATATTAATGGTAATGTAAAAATTTTTGTTGCAAATAATACTTATAAAATAGAATCAGATGAAATGATATTATATTCAGTAATGACGCCTATAAATCAAATGCTTAATTATGAGTATTTATTAAATAAAAGTAGTTATATGTTTAGTTGTGATGGAGCTGAATTTAAAGCAGCAATTAATAGAGTGCTTACACTTTCCTCAAAATTCACTCATCGTATTATTTTAGAATTTATGCAAAATAACTTAAAAATAACAAGTTTTGATCCAGTAGAAGGAGAGGCTATTACTAATATAGAAGGTAATGGTAATTTTGATGGTAATATTAATATAAATGGTATAATACTTAAAGATAGTTTAAATGCTCTTAACGATAGTATAATTAATATATACTATCAATCTGCAATTAAACCAATAGTATTAGAATCATTCTCTACTCATGTAATTGTACCAATTCGTATTTAATTTATTGAGCAATACTAATCCAATAATTCATCCAAGTATATGGAGTAGAAGTAAACATCATAGATTCAAACTGACTAATTGGCATGCTTGGCTGCGTATTAATAGAAGTTATTAAGAAAATACATGGTATATTATTACTATCTATATATACAAAAGATTGGCCAACTTCCATAAGACCATATTGCATATTTTCATCTACAGAAAGTGAGCTATTTGTATAAGGTAATGTATTGCTAAATATATTAATTGATTTATTATTAAATAAAGATACCATTCTTTGAGCATCAACATATGCTCTCATATTTGCAATAGAAGATTTATATACTTCTTCTGCTTTATCTGTTGGTCCTGCATGCTTAGGTATAATATCTGTTACTAAAATATAATAATGTTTATCTTCATCGAAAATATAACTCTGATTCATAAATAATAAATTATTATTATCTGAAATATTTGTATATTCATATATTTTAACACCTTGCATTTGTTTTAGTTGATTAAAATTCTCTATAGATCCATCAAATTCTAGTTTTATACGAGATTCAATCACATATCCGCTTCTTATTTCTGATGTGCAAAAAAGAGGATGAGATCGTTTTACATGATATGCTATAAAGTTCTTAAAAGCCTGAGTATCTTCAATAATAGAAGGAGTATATGCGGATATTTTCATTTGAAATGATTTTCCATGTACTATTGTTTTTATAGATGAGACTTGGGTATGTGGTAATTGAATACCTGGTTGAGAGATTTTTAATAATAGTTTACTACTTTTAAGATCAATTATAAATTGCTTTAAATCATTATTATTTATAATATTTTTGATTTTTTCTTGTTCTTCTGAGGTAAAATCATCTAAAGTAGTATCTTGAGTCTCAATACCATGTTTTTTTGCTTCAATAGCTAATCCTTTCATAACTAAATATTGTCCATATGCATCATTATCTTCTCCATAAAATGGTTTAATGCAATTTAAAGGCATATCTATTTTCTGATTAAAATATTTAGTTGAATTATCTACTTTTACAAATACCATCGCTAAACCACTCATAGAAAAGAAAAGTAATACAATAATGATATTACTACTTCTTCCTACTGAGATTAAGCGTTTTAGATAGTATTGTCTCAATTGTGATTTTGATTCCATATATTATATATTATTATATTTAAGCTAATTCTATACAACTGTATAGGTGCCTGTATCCTGTTTTTCTGTCATAATTCTTTCTACGATTTTTTTTAAAAATAACAATTTTATCTCCTTTTTGTTTAGCATTTACCACTTTACATTTAATAACTGAAGGATTATATCCATTTTCTGTAGAAAATAATAATGGTAAATCTATAATATCTCCAGTGTTACAATTAAGTTTATCCACGAGACATTTTTGCCCTTTTATTAATTTATATTGCTTGTTTCCAGACTTAATAATATATTCATTTAGCGCACTCATAATATTAATTATATATTATTTAGGTAGAAAAATTTTAATATTGATATATGCGTAAATGTATATTAGATATTTCTAAAAAAAGAGTAGGTATAGCAATATCTGACGATCAATCAAAATTTATAATCAAAAGTAGTTGTATTTACTATAATAATAATTTTTCTAAATTACAATATCAATTAAAAATATTTTATCAAAAGTATACTATAGGAAAAACACTTATTGGATTACCTTATAGTACAGCTAATGATATTCAAGTATTACTTATTAAACATGTAGCTCATAATTTAAGAAATATTATTAAGCCATATGAGTTTGTGAACGAAAATTTTTCAACAGTTGATGCGATTTGTTTTCAAATGGCAAATAAAGAAGAATATAAAGATTTTACAATAGATGAAATAGTATGCAGAAGATTATTTGAATTTTATAAAGATATTTAAAGATATTATATATATATGAAGATAACTTATAAATGGCTATGTCAGCATATTCAGTTTTATGAAACAGATATTATTAAATTATTAAATCAAATTGAAGATATTTTAATTAAATTAGGTATAGAAGTGGAAAATGTTCATTTCATCAATCCAATACTTAAATGTAAAATTATTTATATAGAAAATTTACCAAAAATGAAGGTAAGAAAAGCTGTTATTACACATAATATTGATAGTAAGTACTTATCTTATAAATATGATGTAATTGAAGTATTATGTGGAGCTGATAATGCAAGAGAAAATCTATATACAGCTTTTGCTCCAATTAATACATTATTGCCAAACGGTATAAATATACAACCAAGATCTATTCGAGGATATAATAGTTATGGTATGTTATGTAGTGGAGATGAAATTGGAGATGCGGTAACAGATGGTATTCTAGAATGTTCAGAAAATGATGAGGATATTTTAAAATATGATGACATTTTGATTAATATATCTATATCAACAAATAGATCTGATTTAATGTGTATAAGAGGTATAGCTAGAGAGTTATCCTTTAAAAATTTAGGAAAAATGAAAGCATTACCTTTATATAAACCAAAAGAAGAATATAAAATAGATATTGAGAATAAAACTAATTTATACTTTACTTATACTTATATAGAAAATATTCAATTACATGATTATATTAATGCTTTTCTTAAACATATTGGTCAATATAGTAATGATATATATATTAATTTATATAGATTTATATTATTAGATATTGGTATACCTATACATATATATAATGCTAAGAAAATTAATAAAATTACTATCGAAGAAAATCAAAGTATTATAGTTAAAAATGAATCAGAGATTATAAGTTATGCTGGTATGCAAGGATTATTAAACGCAGATACAAATTATAATATTATTGAAGCTGCTCATATAGATTCTCAATATATTACTAAAAATGAAACATTAAGTGCAAAATACTTTAGATTAGGTATTGATAGAAGTATTTCTATACCTTTATATTGTGGTACTTTATTTAAAGAAGGTAAGATATATACAACAAATACATCTAATGACATTAATACTATAAAAAAGAAAATCTTTTTATCATTATCTGAATTTTATAAGATATCTGGATATGAATATGCTCTTGAACAAATAAAAAATATACTTGAATCATTTGAATTTAATTGTGAAATTACTCGTCAAAAGAACAATCTTAACGATGAATTTGGTATATTTTGTGAACCTCCTCATTATCGATATGATATTAATAATAGTAGAGATATTATTGAGGAAATATTACGTATTAGCGGCATAGATACTAATTATACATCAAGTTATATAAAATATTCTAATGATATACATAATCAAGTTGCAGACGCTTTATTGTATCAAAATATTCAAGAAGTTAAAACTTTTATTTTTGATGAAGATGGAGAAATAGAAATTGATAATCCTTTTGATAGTAATTTAAAATACTGCAGAAATACACTTGAAAGATGTATGGCTAGAAAAGCAGAGCAAATATATAATAATGGACAAAAAGATATTAAAATATTTGAAATAGGTACAATTTTTACTAATAATACAGAAGAGCAAAGACTTGGTATTTTATTTGCAGGTAAACCAAGTAAATCATTACTAATTTCCTCATATCATAATCAAAGTAATATAAAATATAAATTTAGTGATTTAAAAAAAATTATAGATTATTTATCAAATATTATTTCAATTAATTATTTATTAGTTGAAGATAAGACTCTTATATTTGAAGAGGGATTTGCAAAGATAGCACCTTGGTACTACTATTGTGAAATGAAAATAAAATCATCTAATAAAAACAAAGTTATTTTAAATAATTGTATAGATATTTCTATAAAGACAGAAGATAATTGGTTGCAAATTAAAAAAAATATACCTTATGATATTACACTTATAGATTATTATGATGAAAAAAAAGTTTATACATTTTCTATTGATAAAAAGCATTATAACAATTTATTACTTTTATTAGAAACATTACAATATTTTATTTCTTAAATTTTATAAAATTGCTATAACAATATTATGATACAAATAATAATAATTACATTTGGAATGGAAAGATGTGAAAAAGAAGCTATAAATTGTATAAGCAGAAATTCAGAAGAATATAGAGCTGGTTTCTAATAATTAAAGTAATACATAACACTGCTAATAAGGCGGCAATTATAGAACAATTTTAATGCCTATTGTGGATGCAATTATAGAGAGGCTATCGATCCAAACAAAAAATATCTTCTTTTGAAGAGTGTGAATTCTGTATAGATCTAATTCCATTAAATGACTAATATATAAAACAGTAAACGAAAAATCTGTATGTTGCGGAAAACAAATTAATCCATTTTTTCAAGAGTATTTGTTTTTTCTAAATGCTTCTTTGTTAAAAAAAAGCGTATTAACATGTTAAGACAATAAATCCTCCTTCAGAACAATCAATATATAGTAAAATACACCGTCCATCAATTTTATTCTCAATATTTGTTTTTGATAATTCAGATACCAAATCAGATCTCACCTTAATATCGCTTAAGAAAATAAAAGGGTGCAAAATATTATATGATGACTTTTATAATATAACAGAATATTTGATATAAGAGATTGCTTCATCTTTGGTAGAATACAAGTGTAATTTAGCATTCTATTAGCACATTTATGGATATTACCAAAAGGTTATTCATGTATTGAAAACCCAAGATTAGACGATGAATTACAAGAAATATGTGAAGATGAAATAAACGATGATTGTTATAAAAAGATCTTTCCAAATCAGTTACATAAAGTAATAAATCTGGTTATATTATCAGAAACACATGATCAATCTCAATATAAAAAAGAGCCAGAATATGATAAGGCACAAGTATATAATGAAATAATAGCAAGCATTAAATCTATCAAAAAAGATAGGACGGGATTAATACAACATAAGAATATAAGATACAAATAAACACAATTAAATTGAGCAAGGATCAAAAATCAAAATAATATACTAAACCTTATAATATTTTAAGGTTAGAAATAATAGTATTAATACTAATAATAACTATATTTTTAATTATATAAACATTATACATTTTTATAATCTAAGAAAAATTCTCATAATAATAAATATTAGTAAATTAAATGATACATAATTAATTATGTTTATTTACATTTATGCTATACAAAAATCTAAATCATTTAAATTATTGATAATAGAAAATATACCTCGTATATCACAAATAATATTGATAACTAGTATAGGTAACAAACAACAATCTGATACAGATAATAATAAAAAAGATGCAACAGATGTACCTAAGAAACCTGATGAGACAGGGAAAAACCCTAAGAAAACTGATTCTTCAAAAACTGATGTAAAAGAACAGCCTAAGATATTAAACCCTATCATAAAAGAAAAACCTAAGACACCTAATACTTCACAAACTGGGAGAACATATAATAATTTAGGTATAAAACAGTCAGTCTCTGAAATAAAAACCAAAACTAGAACAAGAGAAGCTAAAACCAGAACAATAGAAACTAAAACTATAAGTGATATCAAAAGTGAGATCAAGAAGATGAAATCAGAAAGTCCTGCACAATATCTATCAACAATAAATTTATTACCTGTGATTATGAATGCTGCGCAAGATAATAAAGATAAGGAAAGTATAATAAAAGCAATTAATCAAAAAAGACTAGCTGAAGAAAAAAAAGTAAATCCAGATAATGTTGAGATATATGATTTAAATATTATAGAGAAAATACAAAAGTTTCGTCAAAAAATAGAAGAATCAAAACCTAAAAAATATAATAACAAAACTGATATAGCAACTTGTATACAAAATATGAATACAGAAAATCCAGAAGATTATATATTAGCTGCCTCTATTTTTCTTAGCTGTATTACAAATTTGGAAATAAAGCAGGAAGATATTCATCAGATATCATTATTAGATAAAAAACTTATAGATACACTTATACAAAGTTATAGTAATAACAATCAAGAAAATAAAAATATAGAATTAAATCCATTAGGCCTAGAAGATTCAAATTCATCATACGAAACAACAGACAGTGTGCAGCCATTAGTTGGAACAATATTTTGTAAATACTTTAAGCCCAGATGTCCATTTTATAGTACAATTGAACAACAAATAACAAATGAATTGACGATTATATATGAAGAATTGAAGAAAGAAATTGAACAAAATATAATAGGTAGTATTGAACAAAAAAAAGCTGCTATAAGTCGTGTTCTTGATGAATTATCAAGTTTAAGTGATAAAAAAGACGAAATAAGTGAGAAATTAGATTTTAATAATCCAAATAGCGCACTTCTTCTTTTAAGACTTTTTCATAATATAACAAATAAATAAGAAAGATATATATAATATAATTATGATGTTTATTTATTGTAAAGAAAATAAAGAATTAATACTATTACCTTTATGTTTATCATTATTAAATAATATATCTCCAAAATCTAATACTCAGAATTCTTATGAAAAAATATCTTCTGATGAAATATCTTCTAATGAAATACCTGCTAATGAAACGGATGATACTTCTTATAGTAAAAGTAATATTATAATACCTAAAGATAAATTAATATCTCAGAAAAAAAATAAAGAAAATCTTGCTTTAAAAGAGTATCAAGCTGATCAAAAAAAAAATCAAGAATATAAACAGTTAATAGATAAAACATTTCAATTAGATAGTGAAAAGAATAATCAATTTAGAGAAATAAGTAAAATAAAACAAAATAATGAAAATATATCTAAAAGAATTGAATCTAAAGAATTTAAATATAAAGTTACTAAAGATCATAGTTTAATCCGTCGGCTTTCATTAGATATAAATAATTTAAACAAACAAATAAAAGAAAATAATAAAAAAATAGATGAAATAATGCTTTTAATTCAAGATATTGATAATAAGATTACTAAAAATCAAGATGAAATAAATGAATTTTTCAAATAATATTATAGATAAAAGTTATTTATATATTCTTTTATTTATATTATTGACAATCTAGATAATCTATGTTCAATGTCATGATAGTCACCATTAAATGCTGATAATAATTGAAGCAAGTTAATTTTATGTAGATTTATAGAAGATAAGTCTTCTTTCTTTAATTGATCTGTTTGTAATAATTCTATTAACTTCTGTGTATGTTTATCTGTTTTTTCTTGTTTTTTAGATAATTTTATTGTATTATTATTACTTGTATTTATTTCTAGTTGACTTAAATATGCTTGCCTTAATTGATGATTAAGTTCATCAAAAGTATTATTATTCGTGTTATTATAATTGATATCAGATAAGTTAGAACTAGATTTATCATTATGACTTATGGTATCATCTGTTATAGAATCATCTACTTTATTTGTTAATATAATATCGATACAACTCTCTGTTTTATTATCTTGAGAAATATTATCTATAGTAGGTAAAATTTTATTACTCAATTTATCTCCTATTTGCTCTTCTGATGATTTTAAATCTATTTGTTCTAATTTTTGATATGAATTAGTATTTTTCTTAACTTCAGTAATAATATTATTATTATTTTCTGAACTAGTATTATTAAAGGTTATTTTTTTATTTGTTGTTATATTATTATTATAAATATTACTACTTATTGCTTCTATATTATCATTATTACTAATAATATTTTCCTTAATAATATGATTATTAATCTCTTTATTATTATTTTCTTTTATTAGCTTTTGAGGGGCTTTAATATATGTATATTCTTTTAAAATTGTTTGATTTATAATAGATTTTTGTTTCTGAACTAAAATGGGTCTAGATAATATAATTGGATTATGATCTAATTTATTATTATTATGATTATTTAATAATTTATGTTGGTCTTGTAATTTATTATCTTTATTTTTAGCTACAGAATTATTAGAAGTAGAAAATTTATCAGCTATTATTTTTGTATCAATACTAGTATTTAATTTAATTATTTGTGGCACTAAAGGTATACATGAGTTTATAGAAGAATGAGATGATTGATGTTTGCTTGTTAGGCAAGACAAAACGAAAAAATGCCACATTTCTAAAATAATTTTAACATAAAAATATATCAAAATAATAAAATTAACATATAAATTATATTTTATATTATTATAAAAAACTAATATATATTAAATCTAATGATAAAAATATCTACAATTTTGTTATTATTTTTATATGTTACGTAAAGATTATCAGGTAGTAATAGGATTAGAAATTCATGCTCAAATAAATACTAAATCAAAGTTATTTTCATCTACATCGACAGAAATTAGTGCGCCTAATATGAATGTAAATTGGTATGATATAGGAACACCAGGTATATTACCTAGATTAAATAAGCAAGCAGTAAAACTTGCAGTGCAAACAGGATATGCTCTTAATTGTACAATACAAAATATCTCTCAATTTGATCGTAAACATTATTTTTATCCAGACCTACCTAGTGGATTTCAAATTACTCAATATTTTCATCCAATATGCACAGGTGGTTATATAGATAATATTCGTATTAATAGAATTCATATTGAATCAGATGCTGGTAAAATGCATCATCAAGGTCATAAGACATTAATAGATTTTAATAGAGTTGGTTGCCCTCTCATGGAAATTGTTACAGAACCAGATTTTAGATCTATAGAACAAGTAAATGATTTTTTAAATAAGCTAATATTAAGGTTAAAGTGGATTGAAAGTTGTGCATGTAATTTAGAATTAGGTGAATTTAGAGTTGATGTAAATGTATCTGTAAATAAAGAAGAAGAACCTTTTGGCACTCGTTGCGAAATTAAAAATTTAAATTCTATATACAATATTCGTCATGCTATAGAATTTGAAGTACAAAGACAAATAGATGAACTGTTATTAGGTAAAGAGATTTTACAAGAATCAAGAGGATATAATCCAGATACAAAAGAAACATTTTCAATGAGAGAAAAGACTGATGCTGATCATTATTGTTATTATAGAGATTGGAATATACCTATATTAAATTTATCTGAAGATATAATATCTAAATGGATTAGTGAGATTAAATATCTACCACAACAAAAAAGAGAACAGTTTAAAAATATTATATCTAAATCTGCATTAAATGTAATTATAGATGATAAAAAACTCTTTCAATATTTTGAAAAAGCAACTACTTCTTATTTAGATGCATTTGCAAATGTGCTTACTAATGAATTTATGGGAATGTGTCAAAAAAAAGATTATAAACCATATGATACATGTGTATCTGCAGATAATTTAAGTAAGTTAATAGATCTCATTGAAAATAAAAAAATACAAAGATCTGCATTAAAAAAAGTATTAGAGATTATGCTTATTAATAATAAAGACGCAGAACAAATTATTGTTGATGAAAATTTACTAAATATTACGGATGAAAATATTATTAAGCAGTATTGTAATGAAATTATTATAGAGTATACAGAACTAAGCACACAATATAAAAATGGTGATAATAAAATCATGAACGTACTTATTGGAAAACTTATGAAGAAATCTCGTAATATAGATCCGCAAGTATCAGAAGCTATACTAAAAGAGCTT
>JFJP01003218.1_pt1 | contig 11727 bp, 10 predicted proteins | sample 431651 | NCBI WGS metagenome assembly JFJP01 (sample SAMN02602958, study PRJNA72255) | Microbial mat metagenome, whole genome shotgun sequencing project. | biome: fresh water; feature: sink hole; material: water; isolation source: purple microbial (photo- and chemosynthetic) mats found in... | reverse complement strand
GAGGATTGCGCCACGGTCAGCCATCAATTGACGCGGGTGTTTACCGTCGAGAATATCGACTATGACCGGCTTGAAGTTTCCTCGCCCGGCATGGACCGCCCGCTGAAAAAGCCGGCGGATTACGCACGCTTCGTCGGTCACGAATTGCAGATGAAGCTGCGCATCCCCGAGGGAACGCAGCGCAACTTCTCCGGGGTGATCAGCGGATTGGTGGAGGATCGTCTCCGCCTCAAAGTCGGTGAAGAAGAACGCGAGTTTGCGCTCGAAAATATTGAAAAGGCACGCCTGGTGCCGAAGTTTTCCAAATGATTTCAACGAATAACTTAGAAGCGGGAGATTGAGATGAGTCGCGAATTGTTGCTGTTGGTCGATGCTCTGGCGCGGGAAAAGAACGTCGACAAGGACATCGTTTTTGGTGCCCTCGAACTCGCGCTCGCTTCGGCGACCAAGAAACGCATCCACGACGAAGCCGACGTGCGCGTCGAGATCGACCGCGAAACAGGAACGCATGAAGCGTTCCGTCGCTGGCTGGTGCTTGACGACGAAGAGGTGGAAATTCCCGCCCAGCAAATCGGTCTGACCGAGGCCCGTGAGCAGGTGGCCGATGTGCAGCTCGACGAATATATCGAGGAAGCGCTCGAGCCCATCGATTTTGGCCGCATTGGCGCCCAGGCCGCCAAGCAGGTGATCCTGCAAAAAATTCGCGACGCCGAGCGTGAGCAGATTCTGAATGACTTTCTCGAGCGCAAGGAGCACCTGGTCACAGGCACCATCAAGCGCATGGAGCGCGGTAACGCGATTGTCGAGGCCGGCCGCATCGAGGCCTTATTGCCACGTGACCAGATGATCCCCAAGGAAAATCTTCGCCCCGGTGACCGCGTGCGTGCCTGGCTGATGAAGATCGATCGGAATGCGCGGGGACCGCAACTGATCCTGTCGCGCACCGCTCCGCAGTTCATCATGAAGTTGTTTGAACTCGAAGTGCCCGAGATTGAAGATGGTCTGCTGGAGATCAAATGTGCCGCCCGCGATCCGGGTGTGCGTGCCAAGATCGGCGTGAAATCGAATGATCCCCGCGTCGATCCGATCGGTACCTGTGTCGGCATGCGTGGTTCGCGTGTGACGGCCGTCACTAATGAACTGTCGGGCGAACGTGTTGATATCGTGTTGTGGTCGGCTGATCCGGCCCAGTTCGTGATCGGTGCCTTGGCGCCGGCCGAGGTAAATTCCATCGTCGTTGATGAAGAAAAGCACAGCATGGACGTGGTCGTGGATGAGGCCAACCTCGCCATTGCCATCGGGCGTAGCGGTCAGAACGTGCGTCTTGCCTCGGAATTGACAGGCTGGACGATCAACCTGATGACGGTTGACGAGTCTCAGGAGAAGCAACAGAAGGAAACTGCCAGTTCCCGCCAGTTGTTCATGGACAAGCTGGATGTGGATGAAGAAGTGGCTGAAATTCTTGTGCAGGAAGGTTTTTCGACGCTCGAGGAAATTGCCTATGTGCCACTGGCTGAAATGCTTGAAATCGAATCTTTCGACGAAGCAACGGTCAATGAATTGCGTGACCGGGCCCGTAATATTTTATTGACGGAAGCGATCGTCAATGAAGAGGAACTGGAGAAGGTCGCCGACGATCTGCTCAACCTCGAAGGCATGGACCGGCCGTTGGCGGCGAAGCTCGCCAAGCATGAGATTACCGATCGCGAGGGTTTGGCCGACTTGGCCGTGGATGAATTGATGGAATTGACGAATATCGACGAGGAGCGGGCCAAGGCATTGATCACGGTTGCGCGCGCTCACTGGTTCGCCGATGAAGACCAGTAAGGAGGCGATATGTCAGCCCAAATGAGTGTTGCACAATTTGCTGCGGAGCTGAAAATGCCTCCGATGGCGTTGATCGAGCAGCTTGCCAAGGCCGGTGTGGCCAAGCAGGCGAGTAACGATACACTGACCGAACAGGATAAAACCCGCCTGCTTGATTTTCTGCGCAAGTCGCATGGCGAGGCTCTACCCAAGGCAAAAATTACCCTGACCCGCAAGCAGACTACGGAGATCAAGTCTGCGGATTCTTCCGGCAAGGCGCGTACCATCCAGGTCGAAGTACGCAAGAAGCGTACTTTCGTCAAGCGTGATGCCGATGCAGCGGTTGAAGTGTCAGCGGAACCGCTGATTGAACCCGTCGTCGAAATACCGGTCGAGGCCGTTGTGGAGTTGCCGGTAGAGCCTGTGGTCGAGATACCTGTGGAAACTGTTGTTGAAACAGTGGCCGAAACAGTGGTCAAGATACCGGTAGAAACAGTTACTCCGCCGCCTGTCGTGGTTAGAGCCTCTGTTCCCGTTGTCGATGCGGCACAAACAGCGATCCGCGAACAGGAAGCACGCCGCCATGCCCGGCTCTCGGATATTCAGGCGGCTGAACTGAAGGAGAAACTGGCAAGGCAGGAGCGGGAGTCCCGTGCCCGCGCCGAGGCGGAAGCCCGTCTGATCCAGCAACAGGCACAAACCGAAGCGGCAGTGCAAGCGGGGGCTGTCACGTCATCTGTCGATACCGGTGCGACTGCCGGTGTGGGAGTTTCCGGTACCTTGCACAAGCCGTCAGCCAAACCGGGGGAAGCAACCCGTAAGGGCGAAAAGAAAACTGATGCCAAGCCGGCCGCCGGATTAAAGAGCGAAGCTGACCGCAATCGTCGTGGCGGTATCAAGACGCGCGGCGATACCGGTGGAGGAACGGCCGGTTGGCGTGGCGGCCCGAAACAGGGTGGCCGTCATGGCCGTCATCATGTGGAGGAGCGTGCCGCACCTCAACCCGTTGAACAGGTGGTGCGTGAAGTGCATGTGCCCGAAACCATCTCTGTTGCCGATCTGGCCCACAAGATGTCGGTCAAGGCCACCGAGGTCATCAAGACCTTGATGAAGATGGGCATGATGGTTACCATCAACCAGCATCTGGATCAGGAAACGGCGATGATTGTCGTCGAAGAGCTCGGTCATAAGGCGCATGCCGCCAAGCTCGACGACCCGGATGCTTTCCTCGATGTGGAGAGTCCCGAACAGCGGGATGTCGAGCTGTTGCCACGTGCGCCGGTAGTTACTGTCATGGGTCACGTTGACCACGGCAAGACTTCGCTTCTCGACTATATCCGTCGTGCCAAGGTTGCTGCCGGCGAAGCGGGCGGCATTACCCAGCACATTGGCGCTTACCATGTCGAAACGCCGCGTGGCATGGTGACATTCCTTGACACGCCGGGCCATGCGGCCTTTACGGCGATGCGTGCGCGTGGCGCCAAGGCGACCGACATCGTGATTCTGGTGGTGGCTGCCGATGACGGTGTGATGCCCCAGACCAGAGAGGCCATCCATCACGCCAAGGCAGCTAATGTGCCGCTGGTAGTGGCAATGAACAAGATCGACAAACCGGATGCCAACCCTGAGCGCGTGCGCCAGGAGTTGGTCGTAGAGGGGGTTGTGCCCGAGGAATTCGGTGGTGACGTGCCTTTCATCCCGGTCTCCGCGAAAACAGGGCAAGGTATTGATGCGTTGCTGGAAAACCTCCTTTTGCAGGCCGAGGTGCTGGAGCTCAAGGCACCCAGGGATTCCCTGGCAAAAGGGCTCGTCATTGAGGCAAGGCTCGACAAGGGCAAGGGCCCTGTAGCCACCGTACTGGTGCAATCGGGTACGTTGAAGCGCGGTGATGTGTTGTTGTGCGGTCAGGTATTCGGTCGTGTGCGCGCGATGCTTGATGCAACCGGCCATCCGGTGGATGAGGCCGGCCCGTCGATTCCTGTCGAGATTCAGGGACTGTCGGATGTGCCGGCTGCCGGTGACGAGGCGATGGCGCTGGCCGATGAACGCAAGGCGCGTGAAATCGCGCTGTTCCGTCAAGGAAAGTTCCGCGATGTGCGATTGGCCAAGCAACAGGCAGCCAAGCTCGAGAATATGTTCGAACAGATGGGCGAAGGTGAAACGAAGATGCTGCCGCTCATCATTAAGGCCGACGTGCAGGGATCCCAGGAAGCGCTGGCACAATCGCTCACCAAGCTATCGACCAGCGAAGTCAAGGTCAATGTAATTCACGCAGGTGTCGGCGGCATTTCCGAATCAGACGTCAATCTGGCGCAGGCATCCAAGGCAGTCATCATCGCCTTCAATACGCGCGCTGATGCCGGTGCCCGCAAGGCGGCCGAGAACTTCGGTGTCGATATCCGCTACTACACGATCATCTATGAGGCCGTCGATGAGGTGAAGGCAGCCATGTCCGGCATGCTGGCGCCAGAGAAGCGCGAGAACATGCTCGGTATGGTCGAGATTCGTCAGGTTTTCCGTGTTCCCAAGGTCGGTGCGGTGGCCGGTTGCATGGTGTTGTCCGGCGTGGTCAAGCGGGGTGCCCATGTGCGATTGCTGCGCGATAATGTTGTCATCCATAGCGGTGAACTCGAGTCCCTTAAACGCTTCAAGGACGATGCGCGCGAGGTTAGGGAAGGTTTCGAGTGCGGTCTGTCGCTGAAGAATTTCAACGATATCAACGAAGGCGACCAACTCGAAATCTTCGAGATCCAGGAAGTCGCACGTTCTTTGTGATGGCTGCGTAAAAGTCGGCGATGGCGATACGGCAATCCAGCGCGCACGGCTTCGCGCGCACCGACCGCATTACCGAGCAGATCCGTCGTGATCTCTCGGAGTTGTTGCGGCAGGTTAAAGATCCGCGTGTGGCACATCTGTTGCCGCTCGTGACCATCACGGACGTCGAAATTACGGCCGATTACACCCATGCCAAGGTTTTTTACACGTCGCTGGCAGAAGCTGATCGGGCTGCGGAAATTGCCAAGGGGCTCCGCCATGCTGCCGGCTTTTTGCGGCGGGAACTTGGACGCCGCTTGCGCATTCATCACATCCCTGAGTTGCACTTTACTTTCGATGCTTCCGTCGAACGCGGGACACGTCTGTCCCGACTGATCGACGAGGTTGTGGCTGCGGACATAGCTGCCGATACTCAGGATCAATGAACGCTCCACGTCGCCAACCACGCCGCAAGGTCGATGGCGTGCTGTTGCTCGATAAGCCTTTGGGAATTAGCTCCAACGCCGCCTTGCAAAAGGCGCGCTGGTTGTTTAATGCGAGCAAGGCCGGCCATACCGGTACGCTCGACCCGATGGCGACCGGCCTGTTGCCTTTGTGTTTCGGCGAGGCAACCAAGTTTGCCGGTGAATTGCTTGATGCAAACAAGGCTTACCTTGCCACGGTGCGTCTGGGCATAGTGACTGACACTGCCGATGCCGAAGGCCAGGTGATGGCCACCTGTCCGGTCTCAGTCGGTGAGGCTGAGGTGCGCGCGTTGCTGCCGGGATTCCTCGGTGTTCAGCAACAAGTGCCGCCGATGCATTCGGCGCTGAAGCGTGACGGCAAGCCGCTTTATGAACTGGCGCGACAGGGTATCGAAGTTGAACGTACCCCGCGTCAAATCACCATTCATTCACTCGAGTTTATTGCCTGGGCGGGCGATCGTTTTGATATTGCCGTGTCCTGCAGCAAGGGAACCTATATCCGTACCCTTGCGGCTGATATCGGTGCGGCCTTGGGGTGTGGGGCCCATCTGGCAGCTCTCAGGCGCACCCGGGTGGGATCGCTGGATGTGTCAAATGCACTGAGGCTGGAAGATATCGAGGCAGCCAGGGCGGAGCAACGGGATCGTTTGCTGATGCCGCCGGATTGCTTGCTGGCCGGTGTGCCGCTTATTGAACTGAGCGGACAGGACGTTACCCGCATCATGCTTGGCCAGGCGATTCGCTGGGAAGGACAGGCATTGCGTCGTTGCCGCCTTTCCGGTCCCGAAGGCTTCGTCGGTCTGGGCGAAATCTCTGGTGACGGGTGGTTGCATCCCAGGCGTCTTCTTGCAACGGTTTCTGCCGATGTTTGCCTGGCAAATACTGGCACAACTGATTGAATATTCTAGATGCTGGCGGTTATAATCCGCCCCCTCGTCGTCAAGCGGCGAATTATTGTCCGTGGGTGTAGCGCTCTATCAAACCGGGGCCTCGCCTGTTTCCAAATCAGCGTTTGAAAGAAAGTCATATGGCCATTAATACCGCCGCCAAGGCGAAAATTGTTACCGATTTCCAGCGTGCCCAGGGTGATACCGGTTCCCCCGAGGTACAAGTTGCATTGCTTACTGCGCGCATCAACGATCTGACAGGTCACTTCAAGGAGCACGTTAAGGATCACCATTCCCGTCGTGGCCTGCTCAAGATGGTGAGTCAGCGTCGCAAGATGCTCGACTATCTGAAAAGCAAAAATATTGACAGCTACCGCGCCTTGATTGAGCGTCTTGGTCTGCGCAAGTAATACTGACGGATTGCGCCATGCGCGTATAACGAATGCTCTGCCGGTTCAGCCCAAGGCTGTGCCGGCTTTCTTTTGAGAGGAATCTGTTGTGCTAACACCCATCAAGAAAAGCTTTGCCTACGGTGCGCATACCGTGACGCTGGAAACTGCCGAGATTGCCCGGCAGTCCACCGGTGCCGTAATGGTGAACACTTTTTTCCCCTGACCGTCGATTATGTCGAAAAAGTCTATGCAGCCGGCCGTATTCCTGGCGGTTTTTTCAAGCGAGAAGGACGTCCCTCCGAAAAGGAGATCCTGACCTCGCGTCTTATTGACCGCCCGATCCGCCCCTTGTTTCCGGAGGGCTTCTACAACGAAGTTCAGGTCATCATTCATGTGCTCTCGAGCAATCCGGAAGTCGACCCGGATATTCCCGCCATGCTGGGTGCTTCTGCCGCTCTGGCGATCTCCGGTATCCCTTTCGATGGCCCGATCGGCGCTGCGCGTGTCGTGGTTGCCGGTACCGCGTCGGCTGTGTTGATGGTCGAGTCGGAAGCTCAGCAGTTGTCCGAAGAAGTCATGCTCGGCGCCGTGGTGTTCGGCCATGACCAGATGCAGGCCGCCATCAAGGTCATCAACGAACTGGTCGAAGTTGCCGGCAAGCCCGAATGGAACTGGCAGCCGCCGGCCAAGGACGAAGCCCTGATCGCCAAGGTTGCCGCTCTCGCTGAAGCCGATCTGCGTGAAGCCTATCGCACGACCAGCAAGCAGGCGCGTACGCAAAAGTGCCGCGATGTCTCTAAGAAGACCATCGATGCGCTGTGTACCGGTGAAGGTGCTCCCGATGCCACGACAGTGAATAACCTGATTTTTGAAATCGAAGCGAAGATCGTGCGTAGCCAGATTCTTAATGGTGAACCACGTATCGACGGTCGCGATACACGCACCGTACGTCCGATCACTATTCGCCATGGCGTGCTGCCGCGCACCCACGGTTCCGCCTTATTTACGCGCGGTGAAACTCAGGCGCTGGTGATTGCTACGCTGGGTACCGGTCGCGACGAGCAGATCATTGATGCCCTCCAGGGCGAATATCGCGATCGCTTCATGCTTCACTACAATATGCCTCCCTTCGCTACCGGTGAAACCGGTCGTGTCGGCAGCCCGAAGCGTCGCGAGATCGGCCACGGCCGTCTCGCCAAGCGTGCCCTGGTTGCCGCGTTGCCTTCCGCTGAGGATTTCGGCTACTCGATGCGCGTTGTTTCTGAAATTACCGAATCGAATGGCTCCTCCTCGATGGCCTCGGTTTGCGGTGGTTCGCTGGCGCTGATGGATGCCGGCGTGCCACTCAAGGCACACGTTGCAGGTATCGCCATGGGCCTGATCAAGGACGGCAACCGTTTTGCCGTGCTGACAGATATCCTCGGCGACGAAGATCATCTCGGCGATATGGATTTCAAGGTGGCGGGCACCAACAGCGGTGTAACCGCCCTGCAGATGGACATCAAAATCCAGGGCATCACCAAGGAAATCATGCAAGTCGCTCTGGCACAAGCCAAAGAGGCACGCATGCATATCCTCGGCATCATGGAATCATCAATGTCCGGCGCGCGCCAGGGGGTTTCCGACTACGCTCCGCGGATGCTCACGATCAAGGTCAATCCCGAGAAGATTCGTGATGTGATCGGCAAGGGTGGCGCCACGATTCGTGCTCTGACCGAAGAGACCGGCTGCGTGATTGATATCGAAGATGATGGTACCGTGACGATCTCATCGGTTAATTCCGATGCGGCGCAAGTGGCGAAAAAGCGTATCGAGGACATTACGGCAGAAGTCGAAGTTGGCAAGGTTTACGAAGGTACCGTGCTTCGCCTGCTCGATTTTGGCGCCATTGTCCAGATTCTTCCCGGCAAGGATGGTTTGCTGCATATCTCCCAGATCGCCAATGAGCGTGTCAATGCGGTTTCCGATCGTCTGAAGGAAGGCCAGGTCGTGCGTGTCAAGGTAATCGAAACCGACGACAAGGGGCGTGTAAGACTGTCGATGAAGGCCCTTCTGGTAGAAGCATCTGCCGGCGAGGGTGCTGCCCAGTAATCACGGCTTCGCCTCAAACAAAAAAGGACGCTCAGGCGTCCTTTTTTGTTGATTGCTTTTGAGAAAAGAGGGTTTATTTCGCGATTTGCTTTTCGCGACGCTCCTCAAGTTCCTTGCAATCGATGCACAGCGTCGCAGTGGGACGTGCTTCCAGACGCTTGAGGCCAATTTCGACACCGCAACTGTCGCAATAGCCATATTCACCACTTTCGATACGGGCAATCGACTCGTCGATTTTCTTGATCAACTTGCGTTCGCGGTCGCGGTTGCGCAGTTCCAAAGCGATGTCCGATTCCTGGCTTGCTCGATCGTTAGGATCGGCAAATACCGTCGCCTCGTCCTGCATGGTGTGCACCGTTCTGTCGATGTCGTCAGCCAATTCAAGCTTGAGGGCATCGAGGATTTTCCGGAAATGCGCGAGTTGTTTTGCGCTCATGTACTCCTCCCCCTTCTTTGGAGCATAGGGAGGGAAATGCTTGTGCAGAAGTTCTTCAGCCATCTTTTATCCGCTCGGCAAAAAGACGACGTTATAAACGAAACAGGAGGATGCCGCAAGTTTTTACAGCTTGTCATTGACCGCGAAATATCCGGTCAGTAGAATGCGTTTCCTTCGGGGTGTAGCGCAGCCCGGTAGCGCGCTTGCTTTGGGAGCAAGATGTCGAAGGTTCGAATCCTTTCACCCCGACCAGACGCCTGCATCGCCGAAACCGCTTGACGGGCCGCCCGTAGCTCAACCGGATAGAGCACCAGCCTTCTAAGCTGGGGGTTGTGAGTTCGAGTCTCGCCGGGCGGACCAAGTACTCAGGGTTACCATGTTAGCGTTTCCCTATTTTTGTAAGTGCTAAAGATCTTTTTGTGAGATGAGCCAGCTAACCGCGACAGATTTCCGAACGCGGCGACGGTCATAGACCTTTGCTGGCATCAATTCGGATTGATGCTCTGTCAGTTCGCGTGTCTTCCGGCCCTGCTTATCCGCCTTTGCCCTTGAATCGTGTAAGGTGAGGCGTTCGTTGTCATAGGAACCCCACACCAATTTCTGACAGATTATTTTGAAGCCAAGGCCTTGAACGCATCTTCGATCATTGCCTCTGGCGAAGCGACATCGGGCGACTTGATTGCGACACCGGTACGTGCGGCAACACGCAAAGCGGCTGACGGCAGAACGAATTCGTGCATGCGTACAGCAGTCGCAATGCGGTCCGCCAGAAATTTGACTTTGGCCTCAGGAATGTTCGGAAAGATGATGCAAAATTCATTTTCACCATGCCGGAACACGATGTCACTGCTCCGGCAACAATGCGCGACAATGGCTGCGATCTGTTGCAGGAGCATACTCCCGGCATCATGGCCAAGCTGGTCAGTGACCTGCTTGAACTGATCGACAACGAGTACCATGCAGGCGATCGGGGCCGCATCGCGTGTGGCAATAATCCACTCCTTGGAAAGACGCTCCAGTCCGTGATGCCGGTCGAGAATATGGGTCTGAGGGTTTGTCAAAGTCACGGTTGGTGGCTGTTGGCTGTCGCTGGCTGATTCCAGATCTGAATTAACCGCCAGTTTCATTTCGGCACGATTGACAGCCTGAAGGGATGAGATACGATGCAATGCATTCAGCACGCGGAGATGAAGTGCTGCCTCGGTAAATCCGTATAGCAGGTAATCGTCAGCCCCTTCCTGCAGTAGTCTGGATGCTTCCGCTTTCGCAGCTTCGGGAATCAGCGCGATGATATGCAATGATCCGCCCGCAGCGCTTTGCCTTGTACGCAGTTGCCTGACGTCATTTCTATTGCTATCGCCGGTGTCGATAATCACCACGCTTGCTGGAAGGTATTGTGATTCCAATGGATATTCCGCAGGGCCTGATAAACGGGTTACTTGGTATCCAAGACCTTCGAGCAGGTTGTTCAGCTTGGATGATCGCTCAGTATCATTGACAAGCAGTATGAAACGAAGCGGCAAACTACCCATCTCGGACTTAATGTGATCGTTCAAGCCGACGGGACTATCGGACAACAGTTCGGACAAATCAGGGTGGATATTGGCCGGCAGTTTGAGATCATTGGCCCACGATTGCCAGTCTTCAACCACCACCTTGACCAGTGCCTTGACCTCCTCCTCAGTCATGTCCAGCGGAGTTGCCGCACCGAACAATGCCGGAAACTGATGCCAACGCTGGTCGTCGTCCAGGCTCAGCAACTGGCCGATCTTGACCGCAAGCCCCAAGGCAAAGCAAAGGGTGTATGAGCGCGAGCCGGGGTCAAGGTTGGACTTCGTCGGCAATTCATGGTCACGCACCGCGCGGGTGAACACGTTCGGCAGGCCCCAGCCGTCAAGCATTTCGGCTGAAAGTTGCACATGCTCGATGCCAAACCGTTTGCTTTCCTCGGCGTTCAAATCTTCGCCAGTTAGCCCGCTCCGCAGAATTTCCCCATAAGCTGCCGGGAAGGCCGTTGCAAAGCCAAGCCGCCCGATACCTGCGAGCAGCCCGCAGGTATAGCTTTCGTCGGCAGGCGCACGCGCTACTTGGGCAAGCCGCTGCGCTGCGATTCCTGAAGCCAGCGCACCTTTCCAGTATCCGACGTAATCAAAATCCGGGCAGGGGCCACAGCGGTAGTCGTCGATAAGCGAGAACCCCAGAACGATCTGCCTGACGCGGGACATGCCAAGAAAGGTGATCGCCTGACCGAGAGAAACGATATGACGCACGCTGCCACCATGCGCCGCGTTGGCATAGCGAAGGATGCGCCCGGAGATTGCTGGGTCGGCCATCACCATGCGGGTGATGTCCTGAAAGTTGGTATTGGGCTGGTTGGTCAATTCGATCACTGCAAGGGCGATGCCTTTCGGCGAGGGCAGGAGGCCGCCAGCCTTCAACTCCATAAATCGCCGCTTTATGAGTTCGTCCATATACTTTCTCTCGATAGGCAAGTTATGGATAACTATAAGCCGAGTGAGTAGATTTACAACACATACGATGTAAAAACCTTACGTTATTTCAGGCTACACCATGACTTATTACCCACTTCAACCCGGAATGTATCTCAGAACTCGGCACGCGCCTCAATGCTCATCCGCTCTACGCGGCAGTGCAAACAAAGGCTGCATTCTGTATTGGAGGTGGTGAAGTAAGGCGGCACTTTCATTATTACCTGTTACTGCCTACCTTTTGCCTACTGACCGTGCAAAAGAAAAAGGGGTTACAGGCATTTCGCTTGTAACCCCTTGAGTTAGTTGGGGTGGCTGATGGGGCTCGAACCCACGACAACGGGAATCACAATCCCGGACTCTACCAACTGAGCTACAGCCACCACA
>JFJP01036292.1_pt1 | contig 11728 bp, 8 predicted proteins | sample 431651 | NCBI WGS metagenome assembly JFJP01 (sample SAMN02602958, study PRJNA72255) | Microbial mat metagenome, whole genome shotgun sequencing project. | biome: fresh water; feature: sink hole; material: water; isolation source: purple microbial (photo- and chemosynthetic) mats found in... | reverse complement strand
TGATGCCCATTTCCCGCAGGTAAGACCAAAAGCGGTCCACGTCGCTCCGTTCCGCACCCGGCAGCGTGCTGTCCCCGGGGGCGATGAAGGCGATGAGATTCACCTTCGCCCGGAGTCCTTCCATGAAAAGACCGAGGGCCGCAGCGTCCTCGCGGCTGTCGTTGACCGTCGGAATTACCATATATTCGAAGAATATCTTGTCCGCGTCCCGCGCATGCGGCAGCTCGAGGAGCGTTCGCCGGAGCTCGGCGAGAGGCCATTCCCTGTTCACCGGCATCAGGGAATTACGTGTTACGTCGTTCGCCGCATGCAGGCTGATGCCGAGCGGGAGCAAATGGTAGTTTTTATCCGGCTCGTACCTGATGCGCTCGTTCAAGGCGCGGAGTCCCCGGCATTGTCCGCAGGTCGAAAGCGAGATGCGGCGCGGGAGGACGGCAGCCCCGTAGATGTTCGTCAGGATGTCGACTGCGGTCAGGACTGCGTCGAGGTTGTCCATCGGCTCGCCCATCCCCATGAACACGATGTTGCGGATATCCTTCCCGAACACGAAGCGCGCCGTCATGTACTGCGCGACGATCTCGGCCGCGCTCAGGTTGCGCACGAGTCCCATCCGGGCCGTACGGCAGAACGCGCAGCCCCGCGCGCAGCCCGCCTGCGACGAGACGCAGAGGGACGTATGCCTCTTCATCGGGATGATCACCGATTCGATCTCCAGTCCGTCGTGCAGGCCCAGGGTGAACTTGACCGTGCCCTCTTCCTCGAGCACGCGCGAAACCGGCGGCAGCGTACAATTAAAATCCGTCACGATTTTCCGCGCCAATTCCCGGTTCGAACGGAAGTGTTCCGTTTCGGCAAGACCTTCCAGGTTCCCTGTATTGTACAGATGTTGCAGGGTACCGCGGCAGTGGTACGCGCTTTTACCGTAGCGTGCCGCAAATTCGGCGGTGAGGGCTTGTTCGTTCAGGTTGTAAATGCCGGTTTTTTCTGAGGTCATCGGGAGGCAGTATACGATACGAAAAGGGATTTAGGAAAGATGAAACACGGGTATCGCTCTTGAGAACCCTCCCTCCTTCGTGTACCATGGAGCCGGATCCGAAGCCGATCCCGAAAGGAACACACATGATACCCGCCGCCCGAAAACAGAATCCGCTTGCCGTTCTCTCCGCGATACTGGCTTACCTCTGCTGGGGGTTTTTCCCCCTGTATTGGCGCCTCATGCATGCCATCCCGGCCTTCGCGATCCTTTCCTACCGTATCATCTTCGCGCTCGTATTCGTGCTTGCCGTACTGGCGATCCGCAGGGAACTTCCGCTTGTCCGTTCTCTCCTCAAGAATCCGCGCAGCCTTTCGCTGCTGGTCCTGGCCTCGATCCTGATCAGCGTCAATTGGGGCCTCTATATCTGGGCCGTGAACGCGGAGCACGTGATCGAGACTTCGTTCGGCTATTACATCAACCCGCTCGTAAGCATCGTATTCGGCATGGTCCTGTTCCGGGAAAAAATGGGAAAGGCCAGAATCGCCGCTCTCCTCCTCGCAGCAGTCGGGGTGACGGTGATGGCGGTCGATTTCGGCAGGCTGCCGCTGGTCGCGCTCGGCCTCGCCTTTTCGTTCGGTTCGTACGGCCTGGTAAAAAAACTGCTTTCCGCCGGGGCCCTGTCGTCCCTCGCCCTCGAAACCCTGTTTTCCCTGCCGCTCGCGCTTGTCGGCCTTTTCATGACCGGCACCGCCGCCGATCCAGCGCTCATGGGGAGCGCGGGTTGGCTTCTCGTCGCCCTTGCCGGCCCCGTGACCGCCCTTCCTCTTATGTTCTTCGGCTACTCCGCCTCGCGCATGCCCTTGAGCACCCTCGGCTTCATCCAGTACCTGACCCCCACCATCACGCTCCTTCTCGGCATCCTGGTTTTCGGCGAAACGTTCGGGGCAGGCCGGCTTGCGGGCTTTGTCTGCATCTGGCTCGCGCTGCTTGTTTTTTCCATTGACGTCATCCGCGCAAACCGCAAACCTGTTCCGGCCGATGGAAGCGACTCCCAATGAGGAAACTTGAAATCAGGAATCCCTTACGAATACAATGAGGTAATCACCGAATCCAGGTTGACCATGGCGTCGATGATGCGCGAATCGAAGAGAACACCCGAATTACTCACCATGAACGAGACAGCCTCTGCGTGTCCCTGTTCCGACTTGTAGGGCCGTTTGGACCGGATGGCGTCGTATACGTCGGCAACGGACATGATTCTGCCACCCAGTGGAATGGCTTCGCCCGCGAGACCTCTCGGATAGCCGGTGCCGTTCCATTGCTCGTGGTGGGCGCTGACTATCTCAAGGGCATGTTCGGCATATTTTGCGTCTTCGATATCCCAGGGTATGGAGCCGAGCACGCGCTCGCCGATCGTGACATGCTCCTTCATTATTTGTATTTCCTCCGGAAGCAGCGGGCCGGGCTTCAGGAGGATCGTATCGGAAATGCCCACCTTGCCTATGTCATGGAGTACGCTCGTAGATGCGTAAAGGGCGGCTTTCCTCTCGTCGATGCCCGGATATCCTGTTCTGACCATTTCCGCACCGAGCAGGGCGACAAGGCGCGAGGTCCGTAATACGTGCGCCCCGGTCTCGCTGTCGCGAAGTTCGGCCAGCGAAGCCAGCGCCGCGATGAGGATTTCCTGCGACCTGACCATCCGTTCCGTCCGCCTCAGAAGATCCAGTTCGAGTCCTTCCGTCCTGTTTCGCTGCTCCTCGAGCTCTGCCTGCTTGTAGGCGACGCGACCCTGTTCCGCGACTTTCAAGGAACTCAACTCCACGTATTCGCGATACAACGCCGATGATTCCTTGTATCGGCCGAGCGTTTCGCAGGTTTTGGCCTTGGCGACGCAAAACAACGAACGCTGCGGCGCGGTCAACCCTGAAGCCACAGCCGATTCGGCTTTGTCCAGCTCCGTCAGGGCCTCTTCGGGCTTGTGGGACAACGTCAAAGCATCGGCGAGGTGGAGATGCAGCGCAAACAGGGTATCTACGGTGTTCGTGCCGGCAAGAAGCGTTGCGGCCTCGGTAAGGGCGTCTATGGCGGCGTCCAGCCGGCCCAATCTGAGCAACGACGCTCCTTTCGTGTCCAACGAGTTTCCCCATTGATAGGTATCGTTCCGCAGTTTTGCGTCTTTGATGGTTTCTTCGAGCATGACCAGCGCTTCCTCATCCCTGCCCGATTTGCCCAGGACATAGGCTAGATTCGATCGGGCCGTATGGCTCAATTGCTGATCGTCCATCGACGCGCATACGGTGACGGCCTCGGTAAACTGTTCTATCGCACGTTCCATTTCTCCGGAATCGGACAGGACGATTCCCAGATTGTTCAAGGCGATGACGAGACTTCTGTTGTCGCCGGCTGACCTGGCAAGCTTCTGTGCTTCGAGAACGAACTGGACGGACCTGTCGTAAAAACCGAGATGCCGGTATGCGACTCCGGTTATTATCGAAAAAGCCGGCAGGTTCGATCTTGTACCGAAGCGAACGGCCACGAGTTCCTTCATGGCCTCCGATTCCGTTATCGCCTCCGTGTATTTGCCGTTATTGATCAAACAGAAGCCGATAGTCAAAAAAGCCAATTCCGCCGCCCGTATGTCTCCTTGTACGAACGCGGCGTTCAATGCTTCTTTTCCGAGCTTTTCGCTGGTTTTATCCCTGGTTCGCATGGAGCTGAACGCTTTCTCGGCAAGTTGAGCGGCGTTTGATTGCAGGATGTGTATCGAGTCGTTCCTTCCGTGTTGATCTACCATAAAGACAAACAACCCCTGTCCGGTTTCTGTTAGACAAACCGATAGCTTGATTATTGTCTTTGCCTTTATGTTTGTCAAACACGCATGGCGATCACGCGATCTCCCCGGCGGGGAGTGAGCCTTTTAAAGATATGCAGCGACTATATTTGCGGATACAGCCTTGCTATTTTCGGGTTATTTCGGAAAGTCAGCCGATTTTTGCCCTGGTATCCAGGATGAATATGACTTGAGAATAGAGAAACGGAAAATCGCAGATGAATTGGCGAAGATTCCACTGCCCAAACCGCCGTCTGATTATATCTGCTTCCTTCCCGAAACCGTGCTATACTGGATGCGGCTTGACGGCCTGCGGGAAGCACCGGTTCGTGCCTGCCGCGCACGGGGAGATTACATGAAGAACTGGCTATTGGCGAGCATCGAGAAAAAACCGAGCATCGCGGGAATCAAGGATGACGCGGGGCTGCAGCTGGTGCTGGAATCGGACTGCAAGATCGTTTTTATTCTGTACGGCGACATCATGAATATCGCATCGATCGTCAAAACCCTGAAGGAACACGGAAAGATGGTTTTCATCAACGTGGACCTGATCGACGGCTTTTCGAACAAGGACATAGTGGTGCATTTCCTCAAGAACAATACGGAGACCGACGGCATCTTGAGCGCCAAGGCGTCCATCATCAAGGTTGCGAAGGCCCAGGGGCTTTTTACCGTACACCGGTTTTTCGTCATCGATTCGTTTTCCTACAACAACCTTGCGAAACAGATCGAGATTTCGCAACCTGACTGCGTCGAGATCATGCCGGGCTGCATGCCCAAGGTGATCGGCTGGGTCGTCGACCAGGTATCGATTCCGGTTATCGCCGGGGGGCTCGTGTGCGACCGCGAGGACGCGGAGGCCGCCCTGAAGGCCGGTGCGACGGCCGTGTCTTCGACGAACCCGATCGTTTGGGCATTGTAAACGGGGCGGCGAAAAAAGAAAAGATTTTTGTTGACACCGTCGTAAACACGTTGTAACATTCAAACAGAATTACTAGAGCACAGAGGACAGTAATTCCCGTTCAAGAGTTGGATTCTTCTTGTCATCAAGAACAATGCGACTTTTCAAGGGGAATACTGTCTTCTGTGCTTTTTTTATGCCCAAAATCATTTCGTGCGGCGGCTGTTCCGGTCAGAAGCCGCACAATGGCGTCATATATCTTACAAGGAGAGAACGAGCATGAACCGTCAAACATTATTGGAAGCGTTGTCAAAGATCCTGAAAGCGGATCAGATCAATACCAACCACGACGAGCTGTATGATGCGTCCGCGGACCGTTACAAGAAATACGCGAAGGCGCGCAAGGTCCTGGATGTTCCGCTTCCCGTGGCCATCGTCTACCCGAATTCCGCGGAGGAAGTCGCGACTCTGTTGCTGTTCTGCGACAAGGAACGGATCAATGTCATCGCCCGCGGAGGAAAGACCGCGACCGAAGGCGGACTCGAGAACTGGAAGGAACTGACCATCGTTATCGACGCGCTTCGCATGGACAAGGTTCTCAATATCGACGACTACAACATGCAGGCCACGGTGCAGGCCGGCGTTCCTCTGCAGCAGCTCGAGGACGCGGTACGCAAGCTGGGCTTCACGACGGGACATTCGCCCCAGTCCAAACCCGTGGCCAAATTTGGCGGCCTCGTGGCCACCCGCAGCATCGGCCAGTTTTCCACGCTCTACGGCGGCATCGAGGACATGGTCGTCGGCCTCGAGTGCGTGTTCCCCAACGGTCATATCTCGCGGATCAAGAACGTTCCGCGCCGTTCGGGCGGACCGGATATCCGCCACATCGCCATCGGCAACGAGGGAACGCTGTGCTACATCACCGAAGTCACCGTCAAGCTCTTCAGGTACTTCCCCGAGAACAACAGGTTCTTCGGCTACCTCATCAAGGATGTCGCGACCGGCATAAAGGTGCTCCGCGAGGTCATGGTCAACGGGTACCGGCCGTCAGTTGCGCGCACCTACTCCGAGGAAGACGCGGCCCAGCACTTCTATCATTTCCATGACGGCAAGTGCGTGCTCCTGTTCATGGCCGAGGGAAACAAGGGCATCGTCGAAGCAACCGCGAAAGGCATCGAAGAGGCCGTCGCGAAATTCGCCGACGGCATCCTGGAAAAGGTCGACAGCAAGCTGATACAGGACTGGTTCAACCATCTCAACTGGTCCCAGAAGGATATCGACGACGAGTTCGAGGGAATGATCGAGAACGACTCGCATGCGGGCTTCACCACCGAGATCTCGGCGGACTGGAAGACGATTCCCGTCATCTACTCCAACGTCATGTCCCGCATCCGAAAGGAATACCCGCGCGCAGCGGACCTCACGATGCTCGGCGGACATTCCTCGCACAGCTACTGCAACGGCACCAACATGTACTTCGTCTACAACTACAAGATCAACTGCAACCCCGAAGACGAGATGCGCATCTACCACCATCCGCTGCAGACCATCATCGTCGAAGAGACGCTGAAGGCGGGCGGCTCCATGTGCCACCACCACGGCATCGGAAAATACCGGAACGAGTGGACGAAGCAGGAACACGGCTCGGCATACTATATGCTCGAGACCCTCAAAAAGGCATTTGACCCGAACAATATCATGAATTTCGGCACGATCTACCCGCAGGAGGAAGGTAGAAAATATCAGAAATAATGATGGCTTACGGTGATCAGTTGGAATCACTTTCAATCAAACGGAGGAGTTGTTATGAATAAGGAAAAATTGGCTAAATACTTTCAGTTCTTTTTGGTCGTCTTGGCCGCCGGATCGATCTATCCCCTGATCTATCTGAAGAGCAATTACCAGGAAACGATCCTGGCCGTCTTCAACATGAAAATGCCCGACCTCAACATGATGTATACCGTCCTCGGCTGGGTATTCGTCATCGGGTATCTTCCCAGCGGTTACTTGAGCGACCGTTTCTCGGCGAAGAAACTGCTCGCCATTTCGTTGTTCTTCACCGGATTGGGCGGCCTGTGGTTCGCACAGGTTCCGGACCCCAAATTCGTCCCCTACATCTTCGCCATCTGGGGATTCTTCTCGGTATTCACGTTCTGGAGCGCCCACATGAAGCTGGTCAAGCTCTTGGCGACCGACAAGGAGCAGGGAACCTTCTTCGGCATCCTCGACGGCGGTCGCGGCGTAGTCGAGGCGTTGCTGGCAAGCGTCGCCCTCTTCATCTTCTCCTCCATACTCGGCAAGAGCATCGAACTTGCGGACAAGCGCGTCGCTCTGATCGCGGTCATCTACATGTATTCCATCGTCCTGATCGTGACCGCCGTTCTGGTCATGATATTCGTGACCGACGACAAGAAAATGCTCGCCAACGACGCGGCGAAGAAAGACGCGGTCAAATCGGCAGCCTTCAATTTCGGCGACCTTGGGGTCATCTTCAAGAATCCGAAAATCTATCTCCATGGCGGAATCATTTTCATGGGTTACGCGGTTTTCTGGACCGTATACTATCTCGGCGGTTTCCTCGAATCCAACGTCGGCATCAGCGCGGTACAGGTCGCCTCCGTCATGGTAATCGTGCTCTGGATGCGCCCGGTCGGCGGATTCATCGGCGGTTTCCTCGCGGACAAGATCGGCAAGGAAAACGTACAGATGCTCGCCCTCGGCGGCGCCGCGGCTTGCCTGCTCCTTACGGCGATCCTTCCGATAGCCTCCGGTGCGTTCCTTTTCTCCGCCCTGATCGTGCTCCTCGGTTTCTTCCTGTATGCCATCCGCGGTACCTACTGGTCGCTTCTCGGCGACTACAAGATCGATGCAATGATCCTCGGAACCGCGATCGGCGTAATCTCGTTCTTCGGATATCTGCCTGACATCATCCTTCCCGGTTTCAATACCATGCTGTGGAATACGTTCGGACCGAAGGGCGGCTACAATGCCTACTTCATCTCCAGCGCGGTTCTCGGTTTGATCGGCGTCGTTCTCGTGTTCGTCTTCGGCCGCATGTCCAAGAAGGACGAAGCCTGAATCGGCCCGATGCCGGAACGGGAGCGTGATCGATGAAAATCGTGTGCCTGGTCAAGTTCGTTCCGGATGTGGACGAGTTCACGTTCGACTACGACCAGCAGGTGCTGGTCAGGGAAAACGTGAAACAGATCCTCAATCCGGACGATGCCGCCGCTCTTGCCTTCGCCCTGCGGATAAAGCAGGGCGATCCGGGAACGGTCGTCGAACTGGTAACCATGGCGCCTTTGACGGTGCGCGGCCAGCTCGAGGACCTGCTCAGGCGGAACATCGACCGGGCGACGCTTCTTTCGGATAAACTGTTCGGCGGCAGCGATACGTTCGCGACCGCCGGAATACTCGCGCGGTATCTCCGGCAGACGGAGTATGACGTCATCCTTACGGGGACGCACAGTCTGGACGGGGATACCTCGCATGTTCCTTCGCAAGTGGCCGAACTGTGCGGATTGCCGCAGATGTCCAATATCATTTCGATCGAAACCGGTTCGTTCCTTGCGGGCAAACCGGTGGTCGAGGTCGACCTTGAAACGAGCATAATGACTTTTGCCGTCGGGCTTCCGGCGGTTTTGAGCCTGCGAAAGGAAAGCGGCTGGAAACTGCCGTTCGTGTCCTACGCGGATCTCGACAAAGACGTGTCCGCTCAAATACGGACGGTGACGCATGGCGATCTGGGATTCAACGACGGTGAAACGGGATTGACGGGGTCGCGGACCAAAGTAAGGCGGTCGTTCGTAAAGACGCGGTGCAGGAAAACCAGGATGGTCCTGGATACCGGCCCCGAAGGCATCGAAACCGTCTACGGTTATCTGAAGGATCACGGGTTCCTGGCATGAAGAATTGCCTGGTCCTCATGGACGATCCGGAGACGGACCTCGAACTGTTGGAAGTCGCGCACCGGATGTACGCGGACGGCGAGGCGCATATCATGGGTCTCGCCCTCGATCCCGCAAGGGAGCGGTTTCCGGGCGGTTTTGACGGGATAGTACAGTTCGATTGCGGGAAAGTCGAGATTTTCGATTCCGCACGCATCGCGGAGGGAGTCGCACGGCTCCATGAAGCATTCGTGTTCGACAGCGTGCTTGTTCCGGCGACGCCGTTCGGGCGGATGGCGGCGCCGCGCATCGCGATGCGCCTGCGCTGCGGTCTGGTAGCCGATGTCGTCGCGCTCGAACGGGTGGACGGCGAACTGGAAATGCAGCGGCCGGCCTACAGCGGTAAGCTGATGGCGGGTATCGTGAAGCAGGGAAGCGGCCCGGTAATGATGAGCGTCAGGCAGGGCGTGTTTCCGGCTGACGCCGTCACGGCGAAGCCGACGAGATATACGGTATTTCCTTTCAATTACGGAAAGCCTTGCGGGATTACGTTTCTCGGAGTCCGGGAAAAACCGCAAAGCCATGACATACGGGATTACGAAGTTTTGATTTCGGGGGGAGGCGGCGTGATCGAGCATTTCGACCGCCTGCAGGATTTGTCCGAGGCGATGCACGCGCAGGTTTCCGCCAGCCGCCGTCTGGTCGACAGCGGCATCGCCTCGCGGCGGATCCAGGTGGGACAATCGGGAAAGACGGTGAGTCCCCGTCTCTATATCGCGCTGGGGATCGATGGGTCCCTGCAGCACATGGAGGGACTCAAGAACGTGGAACACCTCATAGCGGTGAATACCAACAAGGATGCGCCGATCTGCAGCCTTGCCGATGTGGTCATAGCAGGGGACGCCGTCGAGTTCATCGACCGGCTCCTGGAAAGAATAGAACGGACAAAATAACTGGAGGACAACATGGAGATTCAGGATTTCAACATGAACTGGTTTTCGCTCAAGGGCAAGAACGCCATCGTAACCGGCGGAAACAGCGGCCTCGGCATGGCGTTCTCGACGGCGCTCGCCAAGGCGGGCGCGAACGTGATGGCAGTCAGCATCATGGAAGACGACGGCGAGGCGAAGGGCAATATCGAAGCCACCGGACAGAAATACAAGTACGTCCGCGCGGACATCACCGCCGACGGCGAATGCAAGCGCGTGGTACAGGACTGCGTGGACACCTGGGGGCATATCGACATCCTCGTCAATTGCGCGGGCATCTGCATCAACATAGAAGACGTCACCAAATTCGGCCGCAAGGAATGGGACAAGATGGTTTCGGTCAACCTGACCGCGGCCTTCGAAATGACCCACGAAGCCCTGCAGTTCATGATTCCGCAGCGCAGGGGCAAGATCATCAACATCGGCTCCCTCTTCTCGTTCCTCGGCGGACAGTGGTCGCCCGCGTACGCGGCTACCAAGCACGGCATCGCCGGTCTCACCAAATCCATGTGCGACGAACTGGCCCAGTTCGACATCCAGGTCAACGCCATCGCCCCCGGATACTTCGCCACCAAGCTGACCGAAAAAACCCGCAGCGATCCCGTCCGGAACGGAACGATCCTTTCCCACATCCCCGCGAACCGCTGGGGTTGGCTCGCCGACCTGATGGGCACCTGCGTGTTCCTTTCGAGCGATGCGTCGAATTACGTCAACGGCCATGTACTCACGGTCGACGGCGGCTATCTGATGCGTTGACGGGCGATTACCAAATTTTTTTACAGGAGCATCTATGAGCGATACATATCTGATCGGCGTCGACAGCGGATCCCAGAGCACCAAAGTATACATCTTCAACCAGCGCGGAGAAGTCGTCTGCACGGCCAGCGAAGGCCTCAAGCCGATGATAACCCGGAAGCCGGGCTGGGTCGAACATCCCGACGACGATTTGTGGGACAGCCTGCGCATAGTTCTGCAAAAGACCATGAAGGAGTTCAAGGGCGATCCCAAGGCCATCCTTGGGGTTGGCCTCTGCTCGATCCGATGCTGCCGGGTGTTCATGAAAGCCGACGGCACGCTCGCGGCCCCGGTGATGAGCTGGATGGATGTTCGCGCCTATGAAAAATTCGAGGACGAACCGGAGATCGCCTACACCTGTTCGACCTCGGGTTATCTCGCCTTCCGCCTTACCGGTGCGTTCAAGGAAATGTCCGCGAACGCCTACCAGTGGCAGTTTCCGGTAGACATGGAAACCTGGGACTGGTCCGACGACAAGAAATATTTCGACGGTTTCGGCATCCCCCGGAAAAAACTGATGGACATCCAGGTGCCCGGCACCATTCTCGGCTACGTCAACGAGAAAGCATTCCGGGAAACCGGATTGCCCGTCGGCCTTCCGGTCGTGTCGACCGCCAACGACAAGGCGGTCGAGGCCCTCGGCTCTGGTCTGATTACCGAAAATACGGGGCTTGTTTCGCTCGGCACCTACATTACGTCCATGGTTCACGGATCCAAGAACATTCCCGGAGCTACCAACTTCTTCACCAATCTGGCCTGCGTTCCCAACCAATACCTCTATGAAAGCGGCGGCATCCGCCGCGGCATGTGGCTTGTCTCCTGGTACAAGGGAATCATCGGCGAGGAATACGCCGCAAAGGCAAAGAAGGAAGGCTGCTCGGTCGAAGACCTCCTTGCGCGGGAAGCCGAGCATGTTCCTCCGGGATCCGACGGCCTCTTTACGATACCCGACTGGCTTGCGCCGGCGACCCAGTTGTACCGCAAGGGCGTCATGGTCGGTTTCGACGAGCGCCATACGAGGGGACACATATACCGCTCCATCCTCGAGGGCATCGCCATGACATTGATGAACAGCTACAACGCCATGAACGAGGAGATCGGCAAGAAGCCGGACCGCATCATCGTTTCGGGCGGCGGTTCCAACAGCGATCTCTACATGCAGCTGATAGCCGACATGTACGGGGTCAAGACCGTCCGCAACAAGGTGAACGGCGCGGCAGCGCTCGGAGCCGCCATCTGTGTCGCCGTGGCGTCCGGCCTCTACGGCAGTTTTGCCGATGCGGTCAAGAACATGATCGAAGAACGCGATTCCTTCACCCCCGACATGAAAAGGCACGCGATGTACGAAAA
>JFJP01040180.1_pt1 | contig 11729 bp, 12 predicted proteins | sample 431651 | NCBI WGS metagenome assembly JFJP01 (sample SAMN02602958, study PRJNA72255) | Microbial mat metagenome, whole genome shotgun sequencing project. | biome: fresh water; feature: sink hole; material: water; isolation source: purple microbial (photo- and chemosynthetic) mats found in... | reverse complement strand
GTTGCTTGGTGTACATCTGGTACCATTGAGCAAAAAACATATCCTAGGAGAAAATGTTTTCACTTGTTGTACTCAACACTGATACATGTATTGTGTTGTACCTCTACGTAATGTTATCATGTACATTGCTTGGTGTACATCTGGTACCGTTGAGCAAGAAAACATATCCTAGGAGAAAAAGTGTTCACTTGTTGTACTCAACACTGATAAATGTATCATGATGTACTGCTACGTAATGTTATCATGTACATTGCTTGGTGTACATCTGGTACCATCAAGAAAAAAACTTATCCTTGGAGAAAAAGTTTTCACTTGTTGTACTCAACACTGATAAATGTATTGTATTGTACTGCTACGTAATGTTATCATGTACGTTGCTTGATGTACATCTGGTACCATTGAGCAAAAAACATATCCTAGGAGAAAATGTTTTCACTTGTTGTACTCAACACTGATAAATGTATTGTGTTGTACCACTACGTAATGTTATCATGTACATTGCTTGGTGTACATCTGGTACCGTCGAGCAAAAAAGCATATCCTAGGAGAAAAAGTTTTCACTTGTTGTACTCAACACTGATAAATGTATTGCGTTGTACTGCTTTGTAATGTTATCATGTACATTGCTTTGTGTACATCCAGTACCACTAAGCAAACAAACATATCATAGGAGAAAAAGTTTTCACTTGTTGTACTTAACACTGATAAATGTATTGTGTTGTACTGCTATGTAATGTTATCATGTACATTGCTTGGTGTACATCTGGTACCATTGAGCAAAAAAATATCCCAGGAGAATTTTTCTCACTTGTTGTACTCAACACTGATAAATGCATTGTGTTGTACCACTATATAATGTTATCATGTACATTGCTGGATGTACATCTAGTACCATTGAGCAAAAAACATATCCTAGGAGAAAATTTCACTTGTTGTTCTCAACACTGATAAATGTATTGTGTTATACCACTATATAATTTTATCATGTACGTTGCTTGGTGTACATCTGGTACCATTGAGCAAAGACACATATTCTAGGAGAAAAAGTTTTCACTTGTTGTAATGTACATGATAACATTACTTAATGGTACAGCACAGTACATTTATCAGTGTTGAGTACAACAAGTGAAAACTTATTCTCCTAGGATATGTTTCTTTCCTTGGCAGTACCGGATGTACACCAAGCAATGTAGATGATAACATTATGTAGCAGTACAACACAATACATTTATACATGTTGAGTACAACAAGTGAACACTTTTTCTACAAGGATATGTTTGTTTGCTTGACAGTACCAAATGTACACCAAGCAACATACATGATAACATTACATAGCAGTACAACATGATACATTTATCAGTGCTGAGTACAACAAGTGAACACTTTTTCTCCTAGGATATGTTTTTTTGCTCAACAGTACCAGATGTACACCAAGCAACATACATGATAACATTATGTAGTAGTACAACATGATACATTTATCAGTGTTGAGTACAACAAGTGAACACTTTTTCTCCTAGGATATGTTTGTTTACTTGGTGGTACCAGATGTAGCTACACCAAGCAACATGCATGATAACATTATGTAGCAGTACAATGCAATACATTTATCAGTGTTGAGTACAACAAGTGAACACTTTTTCTCCAAGGATATGTTTTTTGCTTGGCAGTACTGGTTGCACACCAAGCAACATACATGATAAGATTACATAGCAGTACAACACGATACATTTATCAGTGTTGAGTACAACAAGTGAGCACTTTTTCTCCTTAGGATATGTTTTTTGCTCGTCAGTACCAGATGTACATCAAGTAATGTACATGATAACATTATGAAGAAGTACAACATGATACATTTCTCAGTGTTGAGTACAACAAGTGAAATTATTTTCTCCTAGGATATGTTTTGTTGCTCAATGGAACCAGATGTACACCAAGAAACATATGTGATAACATTATGTAGTGCTACAATACAATACATTTATCAGTGTTGAGTACAACAAGTGAAAACTTATTCTCTTTAGACATGTTTTTTGCTCTACAGTACCAGATGTACACAAAGCAATGTACATGATAACATTATGTAGCAGTACAACACAATACATTTATCAGTGTTGAGTACAACAAGTGAAAACTTATTCTCCTAGGATATATCTTTTTGCTTGGCAGTACCAGATGTACACCAAGCAATGTACATGATAACATTACAAAGCAGTACAATGCAATACATTTATCAGTGTTGAGTACAACAAGTGAACACTTTTTCTCCTAGTATATGTTTTTTTGCTCGATGGTACCAGATGTACACCAAGCAATGTACATGATAACATTACATAGTGGTACAACACAATACATTTATAAGTGTTGAGTACAACAAGTGAAAACATTTTCTCCTAGGATATGTTTTTTGCTCAATGGTACTAGGTGTACACCAAGCATTGTACATGATAACATTACGTAGCAGTACAACACAATACATTTATCAGTGTTGAGTACAACAAGTGAAAACTTTTTCTACAAGGATATGTTTGTTTGCTTGGTGGTACAGGATGTACATCAAGCAATGTCCATGGTAACATTACATAGCAGTACAACACAATACATTTATCAGTGTTGAGTACAACAAGTGAAAACCTTTTCTCCTAGGATATGTTTTTTTGCTTTGTAGTACCAGATGTACACCAAGCAATGTACATGATAACATTTATGAAGCAGTACAACATAATACATTTATCAGTGTTGATTACAACAAGTGAACACTTTTTCTCCTAGGATATGTTTTTTGCTCAATGGTACCAGATGTACACCAGGCAACGTACATGATAACATTACGTAGTGGTATAACACAATACATTTATCAGTGTTGAGTACAGCAGGTGAAAATATTTTCTCCTAGGATATGCTTTTTGCTCAATGGTACCAGATGTACACCAAGTAACGTACATGATAACATTACATAGTGGTACAACACAATACATTTATCAGTCTTGAGTACAACAAGTGAAAACTTTTTCTCCAAGGATATGTTTGTTTGCTTGGTGGTACAGGATGTACACCAAGCAACATCCATGGTATCATTACATAGTGGTACAACACAATACATTTATCAGCGTTGAGTACAACAAGTGAAAACCTTTTCTCCTAGGATATGTTTTTTTGCTTTGAGTACCAGATGTAACCAAGCAATGTACATGATAACATTATGAAGCAGTACAACATAATACATTTATCAGTGTTGAGTACAACAAGTGAACACTTTTTCTCCTAGGATATGTTTTTTGCTCAATGGTACCAGATGTACACCAGGCAATGTACATGATAACATTACGTAGTGGTATAACACAATACATTTATCAGTGTTGAGTACAGCAAGTGAAATCTTTTTCTCCTAGTATATGTTTTTTGTTCTATGGTACCAGATGTACACCAAGCAATGTACATGATAACATTACATAGTGGTACAACACAATACATTTATCAGTCTTGAGTACAACAAGTGAAAACTTTTTCTCCTAGGATATGTTTGTTTCCTTGGCAGTACCAGATGTACACCAAGCAATGTACATGATAACATTATGTAGCAGTACAACACAATACATTTATCAGTGTTGAGTACAACAAGTGAATACTTTTTCTCCTAGGATGTGTTTATTTCCTTGGTGGTACCTGATGCACACCAAGCAACATACATGATAACATTACATAGCAGTACAACACAATACATTTATCAGTGTTGAGTACAACAAGTGAAAACCTTTTCTCCTAGGATATGTTTGTTTGCTTGGCAGACCAGATGTACACCAAGCAATGTACATGATAACATTACATTTAAAAAATAACTTGTTATTTATAGTGCTGTCTCATTAGTCACTACTAACTTTACTCCATACCGCAATAGGGTATAGATGACTCACACTGTCCAAACATCGGAAGTAGAAAAGCATGTTGCTATGGGGGTTGGAAATTGATTTTGGCCAGGCAGTGGAGTGCGGTCAAAAAGCTAGGGGAAGGGTGGGGCTGGTGATGCAGGTTCACTAAAATATTTTTGTGATGGAACAGGTGGGTGGCATTGACTGGTGAAAGCGGGAGAGGCAATTTGAAAGGGACAGCAGGTTGTTGGTTTTGGTATCTGGTAGTTGCCTGCAGTGGCAGGTTGTTGGGTGGGTTTGTGGCTGGATCCAAAGCAGGTGGGACTGGTTGGGTCAACATGAGCCAGGGAGTGGCAGTCACAGGGAAGGGCTGAGGTTTTGGGTAGGGGGCAGGGATGGTGGCAGTGGGTGTGATGGCATTGGGTGAGGAATTTGCAATCAGCCGTGTCATAGGCATTGTTGTCATCATTGATGGCATTGATGTTGGGGGTGTTGTGGTTGTGGTTGAGGAGTCAGAGGCTGCTGAGAGGGCTGGGGAGTTGATGGTGAACTGCATGTCAAGTTGGATCTTGATAGTTGGGAGATTGGAGGTGTAGCAGTGTCCTTGGTGTGGTGCTGTCGTCAGCAGCAGCGGCATTGGTATTGTTGTCTCTTTTGCTATTGTTGAGGCAGATGTTGGTGCTGCAAATTGTTGTGGCATTGAGTGAAAGAGTTCTTTCACCGTGTCCGTGACAATTTGTTCAATATCAATATGGAGTTGTTGAATCACCACTCAAATATCTTCTGGTGCAGGGTTGCCATGGTGATATGGCAGCATTGCTGCGGAGGGATTTCGGTTTGCTATGCTTTTCTGTATGTAGCTGGGAGTACCAGGGGGTATTGATGTTGAGTTGGGGATGCTGGTGAGTTGTCCAATCCAACTCTTTGATGCCTTGAGGTGATCAAGGTCAACATGAAGAGTTCCATTGGGTTGGAGGGACATGCGAAGGGCGCCCTCGGCCATATCGGCCATCATGGTGCGGGTTGGAGGTGTCAGCAGAGCTACGTAGATTCACGTAGACAGCAGTACCAGATGCTCCTATTCACTGGTGAGTACAGGACTTTCCGGACTATGATAACATTACATAGTGGTACAATACAGTACATTTATCAGTGTTGAGTACAACAAGTGAACACTTTTTCTCCTAGGATATGTTTGTTTGCTTGGCAGTACATGAATGGCTATGTAACACTTAGTTGCACCTTCCAAGTTCTGGACCCCCTCCAATTTTCCAAACCAGTTTTATCTCACAAAGTGAAAAAATTTAGCCTATAATCATCCTCTACATCATCTGGTGGGTGAGATGAACTAGTAGGATAAGTTGCAACTAAGATGTAACATGCACTATATATATCATACAAATTAGTCATCATCTTCTTTGTCATCACTAGTATCACCATCTGCCACTTTTGGTGGCATTGGAATTGCCAAGACATCCAAATCTTTGTCAGGTGTGTAAAATTCAAGTAATTGATCATGAAGTGGGCAATCTTCACAGATTGCATAGAACTCCACATTCTCCTCCCAGTTGGGGTCATCTTCCTGTCATAGTTCAGTGTACACAATCACATGCCAACCTCCTCCCTTCTTGCCATGCCACCTCATATGTTCTTCATCCATGCAGCACATTAAATTGTTATTATCAATATCCATAAAATCAAGCCCACCATATTTTTGCAAGAGACAGAGTTCAGCCATCTTTGATTTCTCCAATACCAACTCTGGCTCCCAATCTTCAAGCCAGCATTGCACAATATGCTTTGCTCTATGTTTTTTCTGGTCTTCTGTATTACCAAATCCTAGTTCCTGGTCAAAGCCTTCTGTATCCCAGAAGAAGAATCAATTTGGACTCATCAACTTCTGTCTTCCCTTTTTTAACTGCCTCCCACTCCAAATGCGCTCAGCTTGCACAGTCTCCACCAAAAATGGTTGCTTGCTTCTTAACTTGCTCTGCTGATAAGTGGGAGCACTTATCAGCTTTTAAGTGCTTCACTTCTCCCCAATTTCTTTCCACACTGCCAATCCCAAGTATCTTGGATGTTACATAGCATGCAAACCTGCCAAACCATTCAGTATAGGGTACACTATATTTCTTATGCCAAAGGTGAGACTTTCCAGACACAAGAGCATCTTACCCTTGAAAGTTACCTTGATGGCTTACAAAAAGCTCGTATTCATCCCAGAATTTGTTGAGCATTTTTCCAAGTGTCTCCATTGCTCTCATGTTCAAACCATTTCAAGAAGAGGCATTTGACTGTCTCACAGTGCTCACTTCCCTTACTAAAGGACCTTGCCTCTTCATAAATCTCTTTGATTGGCAAAACCATCCAACCGGACACAGACAAGTCATGGGACAATTTCACCTCCCACCAATCCCAGCACTGCAGAAATTGGTCACCCAATGTTGCTGAATTAGTTGTATCTGCCCCATTGGATGAAGAATAATCCACTTCAGCCTCATCATCATTGTCATCATCCTCATGTTCCATTTCCATCTCTTTGCTTGACAAACATTCCATGACAAGCTTACCATATTGTTGTGGACCATCATTTGCAATAGACTGTTCAACATGGTCCAACATAACTTTTGACTGGGCAAGAACTCTATCCAGTCATTTTTCATAGTAAAACAACTTGTCCATGTTTGGTGAGTTGCAATCAGCCAAATGTAATATGATAAGGCCAGGAAACAAAGCATGGACCACCATAAGCATATCCTGCCACATCCTCTCATTCAATGCTACCACTTCAATATTTTTTGCCACCTGTTGCAGCATACCATGTAAGTGTTAGATGACTTCAGCACATTTCAATAGACAAAACATATGTGTACAAACCTTGTGCCCATGCATTTCAGTGGACACCACTGTATTCTTGATTGCTGCATGCAAACATAGTAGGTGCATTAAAGAAATAACATGCCCTCCCATCCAAGTGTCTGATGTGCAGATAAAACAAATTTTGCACCCATTGTTATGGTTCTCTGAATGTTTCTGGAAGGCTGCATAAGGAATGTGCATAGCCCCAGAACCAAACACTTTGTAAAAAATTCTTGATATTTTAATGAAAGTCCGCAGCTCCTTTGTTCTTGAACACATCATTGAAAAAGAGTGACATTACATGCTCTGCTCCATGAAGAACAGAAATTTAGGGATACGATGAAGTAAATAGCTTGCCAGCTTTCTGCACATTTGAAGCCCCATCAAACAACACCAAATCAACTGCATTTGGTTTCCATGCTTCAAAATCCTTGATAAAAGGTAGAAAGAGACTGTAAATATATTCCACATCTTTCTTGCCACCTTTGGCCAGGTGGGTACTGCAGTCAACAATTTCAAGGCAAGCAGTTGGAATATACACACCTGAGGCCAATATGTTTAAGAGCAGTGTTTTCCTTACAGTAGCACCATTGCCAAAGAAAGAGATACTGTAAATTTCTGCATCCCTTTCCAATAGATCCATATTTTTTAAGTGTAAGCATCATAGTTCAGATCAAGCAACTCTTGTGCAACTGCTTTTTGAGATGGCAGCTTGTAACTTAATGGGATGTTTTTTGCAAGCATTAGCATCTTACAAAAACTTGGGTTCTTTTGTTAGAGTGAATGGCAGTGCATGACTGTGGATTAAGTCCACAATAGCCATTGTCATTTGACTCTCTGCAGATGGCTGTATAAAAAAAGAGAAGTGCTCAATGTTGTTTGTACACCTCCAACAGAAGTGGTAACTGATGTACCAATTGTTGACTGTGTCAGTTCACTCAACAGAGCATCTTTGACAGCATTCAACATGTCAATTACTGATAATGATTTGTTCTTTTTTTGGTGTGTATCAAGAGTGGATGCCATCAAAATGTTGTGCTGAAGAATATTTGTGTCATGTGTTTCCCTGGCAACTGCAGCAGCATCACACTTGTTGTTTTTACCTTTAATAAGTTCTGCAAACCTTTTTGTTTCTTTCTCTTTAAAGCAGTATGTGCAGAAGGCTATATCTTTGTATTTCTGGAAACCCACATGGGCAAGTGCCTTTGTTGCACTCCAACCTGAATAGTCATTGCCACAATATGAACATTTCCACCTTTTTGTGCCATTGTCTGCATGGATGTGCACAATTTTTGGATCATCCCACACACTACAAAGTGGTGTTTCCTCAGGTAGCTGCACATTTGATTCATTCATTGTTGTTGTGTGTGGTGTGTGGTGTGTGGTGTGTGGTGTGTGGTGTGGTGTGTGGTGTTTGAAGTGTGGAGTGTAGAGGGTAAAAGGTCATAGGTGATAAGCTGTAATAATTGCTTGCAATTACAAAGTGTATGCAATCTATTGATTTTATAGTACTGATGTCAAATGTCTACCAGGTCAACATAATTGGATACTGTTTTGGAAAACTTTGTATGGCAGATGGACCAATTCTGCTGCTCAAAAGTTCCAGTGGAATCCAAATCAGCCTGAGTGACCAGAATCTGGAAGTAATTTGTTGGAAACCAGAATATCCAATTCAAAATCCCAACTATGCAGTGGTTTTGAGATAGCACTATGGCCCATGAGATAGCCAAGGCCATCATCTGGGGACTTAACAATTGGCAGAACCCAAATGAGGCAACAGACCCACCAGATACTTCTTATGTAAGGGATCAGGAGGCACTGGGTTGGGACCAGTTTATGGATGGATGGCCCATGCACAGCTGGCATATTACCAGGAGTCCCTCTGGCATAGTGCCCAGAGCCATAGGTCTAGCCAGTGATGGGTAGCAGAACTTATCAAAAAGATCTGGAACATGTCTTGAGATATGTAGGCTCATTTCAATGGAATTCTTCATAATTTGATCCAAGCCAAACAGGAATTTCTGGAGAAAAACAAAACAACCAAATCTGTGAAATCTATGCAACTGGGTCACAAGCAATACCACATGATGCACTTGTATTCATTTGAAAGCCTAAAGAGCAGATACTTCAGCTACCTGCCACAACCAAACAGCAGTGATTGGATTTGGTGAAGGTGGGCCATAGCCATGGCTCAACAAAGGCATGAATATGGATGGTACTTAAGCAAGCAGTGATACATGGAAACCTGGGTGATACACAAATGAAAAAGAGGAGAGGAAGTGAAAGCAGGTGACTGCCATAGACAAGAAAGAGAAAGACAAAAAAGGAAAAAATCTCTGCATGTTTAGGCACTCCACAACAGCAATGTAATTGACTATGAGTATTCCTGGTTACAATCAAATTACCAGAATAATCAGGAAACAGACAAAGGATCTAAAATCCAATATCTTCATTGTTCAGTACCTTGGTGCAGCCCAAAGGAAGGCTTGGTGACATGAAACCCCTACTGGGATAGCTTTAAGCTATAATCAATGAGTTATTATTATTAGGTTGATTGTTGTCTTTGATTCTGCTTGCACCAGATGTTGCCAGCTTACTGGTTACCTGTCTTGAATCATTTTCCTGGTTCCTGGAAGTGGCTGACATGTTCAGCAAGCTATCTTTGTGGAATCAAATATAGAAATTTGATTCAGAAACAATATTGCCCAGAAAGTTTCTGGCTAACTTGAAGTACTGCTTCTGTTTGTTTGGAAGAATAGTAAAACTATAGATGTAGATAGTACTATCTATTTTTCCCTATCCATAACAGCCATACAAATAAAGCATGAATATACATAGCAATTATTACCCAGGCCCAGTCTAAATTTTTGTATTGTATAAGTGGTTTCATTACTATGCAATTAAAATCCTTAAGTATAGAATGTGTTTATAACAGCTGAGCATGAAGACTTCACTGGGATTGTGGTTTGAATTTTGTTTTCTTGTCATCAAAGCTATTTGAATGCAACTGCAATCCCAGCCAAGTCATTCTGTTGTGAAGTTGAATGATAACATCACATGTAGATTTGCATTAATGAGTGTTATGACCAGCATGATGTGAAACTATGGTGCATTAATGTATGCCTACTTGCATACTATACATAAATTAGTACAACTCATGAATAGAGTAACATCAACATTTTTCATGCCAAATCATTCTCACAATATGGATGCATTTCACTCAAGTTTTTGATGGAATCTTGGCTGGGTTCACTGCAAAACTAATCACTGGCAACAGCTAACTGGGCCAAAGAAGTCTGGCTGCAATACTCCAGGTACAAATATCATGTGATTTACTAATTAAAATCTAATTGGTATTTATTATCATTTATTGCATGGGCAACTGACAGGAATGACTGCAAGCATAACAGCAATAAATAACAATAGCTGCATCTATGACTGCAAGGGCAACCAACAAGAATGACCACATGCAACCAACAATAATGACTGCAAGTGCAGTGACAAGAACAATGACAAGGGCAACTGACAAGAATGGTTGCAAGGACAACCAACAACAACAACCACAAGGGCAACTGACAAAAACAACCTGCAAAGGCAACAGCAAAAATTAACAACAACAACAACTGCATTTATGACTGAAAGGGCAACCAACAAGTATGACCACAAGGATAACCAACAAGAATGACTGCAAGCACAAGTGACAAGAATGACTGCAAGGGCAAGTGACAAGAATTTCTGCAAGGGCAACCAACAAGAATGACCATAAGGGCAATTGACAAAACAACCATGAGGGGAACAGAAACAATCAACAACAATAATGACTGCATTTATGGCCAAAAGAGCAATCAATAAGAATGACTAAAAGTACAAACAACAAAAATGATTGCAAGTGTGACAATAACTGCAACAGCAATAATAATGACTGCAAACACATCACAACTATCAATGACTGCAACAACAATGGCAACAACAACCAATGACAAATTGCAGAACTATATTACAACCTGCTGCAACAACATTTTGAATGAGATGAATATAGCTGCCATCTCACATGTACCATCATATGCTGGGAGAAGCAAACCTGCATGGCAGGTCATTCTCTCATTTACAAAAATTATGCAGCCACTCCACCACTCTATTCATGTCAACTTATCTTTGCACAACTTGAATGGTAATGGAAATTGAGAGAAAAAGAAACTTTTGACCATTAGAGTTTTGAGTCAAAACCCAAATGGAATTTTGAGACACCATTGAAGCTTGTGACAATCAACATCTCATCTATATAATTGTCTTTACATACAGTTGCATTGTTGAGAAGTTTAGCTCATGGAGGGTATTTATGAGCTCACACTGGGTCATTTTTCTGGAAGTTGCCAGAGAGGTCTATGGCTGGTGTTGTTGACAAAATTCATCTATTGTACTTACAACAGAAAAAAGGCACCATTCAATTACTTCACAAACATCAACATTAAATATTAACAACAATCTACACTGCTGGAGGGTCTTTAAAAAACTAAGTCTATGGTAATGCCAAAGATATAAATAGTCATCACCAGTATTTCAATGTCTACAATATGCTATGTACAATACTTTGTGGAGTACAGTAATATTAACCCCAAATATTTTTACAATATATGTGCAGTAGCTGAGATTGAGTAAAATTGAGATTGGAAATGTAATGTATAAGTGGTGACATGGACAAAAAACATGGGGTAGCTACTACCAGGCAGAATAGTCACAGAAAAGTCTGAACTTTGGCAAAGTTGTGCACTTCTAGCTATAGATGTAGAAATTCCAATATTTGATATTGTGATACTAACTGTGTATAAACTGATAGATTAAAATGAAATGAAAAGGGGGGATTCCATTAGTTACTAGAATCCAAAATTCATCTTGCATGGGACTTTCCCCTGCTGCTGGCTGCTGCTGGCTGCTGCTGGCTGCTGCTGGCTGCTGCTGGCTGCTGCTGGCTGCTGCTGGCTGCTGCTGGCTGCTGCTGGC
>JFJP01010515.1_pt1 | contig 11729 bp, 8 predicted proteins | sample 431651 | NCBI WGS metagenome assembly JFJP01 (sample SAMN02602958, study PRJNA72255) | Microbial mat metagenome, whole genome shotgun sequencing project. | biome: fresh water; feature: sink hole; material: water; isolation source: purple microbial (photo- and chemosynthetic) mats found in... | reverse complement strand
CGGCGGTGTGTTCCGCAACGACACGTTGCTGGTCGGCGGCGAACTGGTCTACGTCTTCACCGAAGCGACTGCCCAGGTGCCCAAGACCGTGCCAAAGGGATTGCGCGCGCTGCTGGAAGGCTACGAAGCCGGCGAGACCATGTTGACCGTGCGTACTGGAGACTGGAGCGAACTGGCAGGTGGCATCAGCCCGATCCGAGAGGAGGTCTTCGTCAAGGAGCAGGGCATCGCCGCCGAGCTGGTCTGGGACGACGCCGACGCCACGGCACATCACGCCCTGGTCTGCAACCGGATCGGCATGCCGCTGGCGGCGGGACGGCTGACAGTGACTGCGCCCGGTGTCGGCAAGATCGAACGAATGGCAGCCAGCGCCGTGCTGCGTGGCAGTGGTGCGGGCCGCGCCGTGCTGGAAGCGCTGGTTGCGGCCGCACGTGCACGCGGCGACCGCGAGGTGATCCTGCACGCTCAGACCTCGGCGGCGGGCTTCTACATTCGGAACGGTTTCGTGACTCGTGGCGCCGTGTTCCAGGAAGTTGGCATCGACCATGTCGCCATGGCTCGGTCGCTGTGAAGGCGGACAGGGAACTGCATACACATGAGTCATCCAAGAGACAGGCTGTTGCGCAAGCTGGCCGCTGATCTGGGCCTCGACCCGAGCGAAGAGATCGTCGCGCTGCCGAAGTACGAGCTGACCGTCGAGCACGACGGTCAATTGTTCGTCAGTGGCCAGATCCCGCGCGTCGGCGTGACGGTGGCCGTGGTCGGGCAGGTGGGTGCCGGGCTGGACCTGGAGCAGGGTCGTGTCGCCGCGCGCCTGTGCGTCGTGCGCGCGCTGCTCGCGGTCCGCCAACACCTGGGCTCGCTGGCGCGCGTGAAGCGTGTACTTCGGCTCAATGTCTACGTGCGCTGCGCTGAAGACTTCGTGGCCCTCAGCGAACTGGCCGACTCGGCTTCGGAGCTTCTCTATGCCGTGTTCACGCCCGACGGTGGTCACACGCGCACCACAGTGGGCGTCTTTCAGCTGCCCAAGGGCGCGGCGGTCGAGCTCGATCTGACCCTGGCACTGGGGGCGCCCGAGGCGGGTTTCAGCACCTTCTGAGCGTTGCAAGGCTGGCCGGGCCCGTTCAGCCGCCGACGGGATCGAGGCCGGCCGCGGGGTCGCATCCGATTGCAAGGCGAGGCGCCAGCGCTCCGCCTCGCGGCTGCTTCAGACGTTCAACGCCTCGATGGCTTCGCCGAGTTCCAGCCAGCGCTGCTCCAGCGTCTCGATCTCCTCGCTGAGCCCCTTGAGGCGCTTGCCCCGCTCGGCCCTCTCGGCCGGCCCCAGCCCAGGCGCCGCGAGTCCAGCCGACAGCATGTCCCGCTCGGTCGTGGCGGCAGCGATCCGTGCCTCCAGCGCTGCGAACTCGGTCTTCAGCGGTCGTGCGCGATCGGCAGCGCGCTGACGCGATTGCGCCTGCAGCTTGCGGTCGTCCGGTCGCGGTGCCGACTCCTTCGCGGGTTCAGGCGCCGCGGCCACGGGCGGGCTGGGGGATGCGGTTGCGGCACGCGCAGCCTGGGCGTAGGAACGGGCCTGCTCGCGCGACTGCTCAAGCAGCCACCGTTGGTAGTCGTCGAGGTCGCCGTCGAACTCCTGGATGCCGCCAGCGGTGACCAGCCAGAACTCGTCGCAGACCTCTCGCAGCAGCGCACGGTCGTGGCTGACCAGCATCACGCTGCCCTCGAACTCGTTGAGCGCCAGGCTCAGCGCCTCGCGCGTGGTGAGGTCCAAGTGGTTGGTCGGCTCGTCGAGCAGCAGCAGGTTGGGGCGCTGCCAGACGATCATCGCCAGCACAAGTCTGGCCTTCTCGCCGCCCGACAGAGAGCCGACCTGCTGGTGCACCATGTCGCCGGTGAAGCGGAACTGGCCGAGGAAGTTGCGCAGCTCCTGCTCACGCGCACCCGGCGACACCTGCTTGGCCAGGCGGATCATGTGCTCCATCGGCCCGCTCTCGGGCGTCAGCAGGTCCATCTCCTGCTGTGCGAAGTAGCCGATCGCCAGACCCTTGCCCTCGGTCACTGCGCCGCTCAGCGCCGGCAGCGCGCGCGCCAGCGTCTTGACCAGCGTCGACTTGCCCTGGCCATTGGCGCCGAGGATGCCGATGCGCTGCCCGGGCTGGACCGAGCGGGTCACGTTGCGCACGATGGTGATCGGCGCGCCGCCCGATGGATTCGCATAGCCGCAGGCCACATCGCGCATGACCAGCATCGGATTGGGCAGGTTCTGCGGCTCCTTGAACTCGAAGCTGAAGTCGGCCGAGGTCAGCACCGGTGCGATCTTCTCCATGCGCTCCAGTGCCTTGACCCGGCTCTGGGCCTGCTTGGCCTTGCTGGCCTTGGCCTTGAAGCGGTCGATGAAGCGCTGCAGTTGCGCCACCTTGTCCTGCTGGCGTGCGAACGCCGACTGCTGCTGGCTCATCCGCTCCGCGCGCATCAGCTCGAAGCTGCTGTAGTTGCCGCCGTAACGGGTGAGTTGCGCTTCGTCGAGATGCACGGTGACGCGGGTGATCGCATCGAGAAACTCGCGGTCGTGGCTGATCACGAGCATCGTGCCTTCATAGCGCTGCAGCCAGGCCTCGAGCCAGACCAGTGCGTCGAGGTCGAGGTGGTTGGTCGGCTCGTCGAGCAACAACAAATCGCTCGGGCACATCAGCGCCCGCGCCAGTTGCAGCCGCATGCGCCAGCCGCCCGAGAAGCTGTCGACCGGCGCATCGAGCTGCGCGGTCTTGAAGCCCAGCCCGAGCATCAGCGCCTGCGCGCGCGGCCGCGCGTCGTAGGCACCGACCTCGGCCAGCAGCGCGTGGGCATCGCCGATCGCATGACCGTCGTCGGACGCCTCGGCCGCGGCCAGCTGGGCTTCGGCCTCCATCAGGCGCGTATCGCCTTCCAGCACGAAGGCGGTCGCCGGCTGGTCGGTCTCGGGCATGTTCTGGGCGACCTCGGCCAGCCGCCAACGCGCCGGCATCTCGAAGTCGCCCCCATCGGCCTGCAGCCGGTGGGTGAGCAGCGCGAACAACGAGGACTTGCCTGCGCCATTGCGGCCGACCAGCCCGATCTTCTCGCCGGGATTGAGAGTGAGGTTGCAGCCCTGCAGCACGATCTTCGGGCCGCGGCGCAGGGTCAGGTTCTTCAGGACGATCATCGGGTCTTCAGCAGAGCTTCGCGGGTGAGCAACAGGACCTGGTCTTCGCCGGCGCTGGTGTCGAGCCAGACCGCCTCCAGGCGGGGAAAGGCGGCCTCGAAGTGAGGGCGCTCGTGGCCGATCTCCAGGACGAGGACCGCATCCTCGCTCATCCTGGCGGGGGCGTCATGCAGCAGTCGACGCACGAAATCCATGCCGTCGTTCCCACCCGCCAACGCCAGCGCGGGCTCGGCGCGAAACTCGGCCGGCAGCGCGGCCATGGACGCCGCGTTCACGTAAGGTGGATTGCACAGGATCAGGTCGTAGGGACCGTGCACCCCGGCCAGCCCGTCGGAGTGCAGCAGCGTGATGCGATCCTGCAGTCCGTGCCGCTCGACGTTGATCCTCGCCACGGCCAGCGCATCCTCCGACAGGTCGGACGCATCGACCTCCACCTCGGGCCAGGCCAGGGCGGCCAGCACGGCCAGGCTGGCGTTGCCGGTGCACAGATCCAGCACATGAAGTGTGCGATCCGACAGCCACGCGTCGATCGTGCCCTGCGCCAGCGGCTCGGCGATCAGCGAGCGCGGCACGATCACCCGCTCGTCCACGACGAAGGGTACGCCCTGCAGCCAGGCCTCGCCGGTCAGGTAGGCGGCGGGTCGGCGCGATGCGATACGCTCACTGACCAGCGCCGCAGCCTTCGCCTGCTCCGCGCTCGAGACCAACCGCGCCGCCTGTTCGTCGAGCGTATCCAGCGGCAGGCCGAGCGCCCACTGCACCAGCCACGCAGCCTCGTCGAAGGCGTTGGTCGTGCCGTGCCCAAACGAAACGCCCGCTTGGCTCAAGCGGGCGCCTTCGAGTTCGATCAGCTCGATGAGCGTCACAGCAGATAGCGCTCCAGCGTGCCGCGATAGATGTCCTTCAGTGGCTCGATGTCGGCCACGGCCACATGTTCGTCGATCTGGTGGATGCTGGCGTTGACTGGCCCGCACTCCACCACCTGCGGGCAGATGCTGGCGATGAAGCGGCCGTCTGAAGTGCCGCCCGTGGTCGAGAGTTGCGTGACGCGCCCGGTGACGGATTCGATCGATGCCGACAGCGCCGCCGTCAGGTCGCCAGGCTCGGTGAGAAAGGGTCGGCCCCCGAGGGCCCATTCGATTCGGTGCTCGACCCCGTGGCGCTCGAGCACCGCCTCGAAACGCTGCTGCAGGGACTCGGGCGTCGATGCGGTGGCGAAACGAAAATTGAAATCGACGACGGCCTCGCCCGGGATCACGTTCGTCGCACCGCCGCCCGCATGCAGGTTGGAGACCTGCCAACTGGTCGGCGGGAAGTGCGCATTGCCGTCGTCCCAGTGCGTCGTCGCGAGTTCGGCGAGCGCTGGCGCCAGTGAATGGATCGGGTTGTTCGCCAGTTGCGGATAGGCCACATGGCCTTGCTTGCCGATCACGGTCAGCCGGCCCGACAGCGAGCCACGGCGGCCGTTCTTGATCATGTCGCCGACCGAATTCACCGAGGTGGGCTCGCCGACGATGCAGGCGTCCAGATGCTCACCACGCTGCTGAAGCCAGCGCACCACCTGGGTCGTGCCGTCGAGCGCGGGTCCCTCCTCGTCGCTCGTGATCAGGAAGGCGATCGAGCCTGCATGCCCCGGATGGGCCGCGACGAACTCCTCCGTCGCCACCACCATGCAGGCGATCGAGGTCTTCATGTCGGCCGTGCCGCGGCCATAGAGGCGGCCGTCGCGGTGGGTCGGCACGAATGGGTCGCTGTGCCATCGCTCGACCGGGCCGACGGGCACCACGTCGGTATGGCCGGCGAATGCCAACGTTCTGCCGACGCCGCCACGCCGGATCGCCCAGAGGTTGGCCACGCGGAAACTCTCGGGGCCGCTGTCGATACGGTGGCATTCGAAGCCTACCGCCGTGAGGCGCCGGGCAATCAGATCCTGGCAGCCCGCATCCTCGGGTGTGACGGAGCGACGGGTGACGAGCTGCTCGGCCAGCGCAAGGGCAGGGCTCGTCATCGCAGCGACACGGACCGGCTCACAGCGCGCCGAAATTGGTGCGGCGGTCTTCGTTGCGCACCTCCAGCATGATCTCGGTGAAGGAAGGGCCTTCGTCCTTTTCCTCCTTCTTCTGGATCAGCTTGGACTGCGCGGTGGTGTCGTTCTGCAGGCGCCACATCAGGTTGGTCGGCGAGTCCGAGAACGCCAGGCCCTCGTCACGCGTGATCAATCCTTCGTTGATCATCCGTGCCAGCTCGAATTCGAAGGTCTGCGACCCCTCGGCAAGCGACTGCTCCATGGCCTCCTTCACCGCCGAGAAGTCGCCCTGGGCGATCAGGTCGGAGATCAGCTTGGTGTTGAGCAGCACCTCGACCGCCGGCGCACGACCACCGGCGGTGGTGCGCACGAGACGTTGCGACACGATGGCCTTCAACGCCGCGGACAAGTCGCTGAGCAGCGCAGGCCGCGACTCGGGCGAGTAGAAGCTCAGGATCCGGCCGAGCGCGTGATAGCTGTTGTTGGCGTGCAGGGTCGACAGCACGAGGTGGCCCGACAGCGCGTAGGAGATCGCCGCCGTCATCGTCTCGCGGTCGCGGATCTCGCCGATCAGGATCGCATCGGGCGCCTGGCGCAGGGCGTTCTTCAGGCCGATCTGCAGACTCTGCGTGTCGCGACCGACCTCGCGCTGGTTGACGATCGAGCGCTTGTTGTGGAACAGGAACTCGATCGGGTCCTCGATCGTCAGGATGTGGCCGGCCATCTGGCGGTTGCGGTGCTCGAGCATCGCCGCCAGCGTGGTGCTCTTGCCGGTGCCGGTGGCGCCAGCCAGCAGGATCAGGCCGCGCTTCTCGAGGATCATCGTGTTGAGGATCGGCGGCAGCTTCAGCGAATCGAGCGTCGGGATATCCGGCGGGATGCAGCGGAACACCGCCGCCAGCGAGCCGCGCTGGCGGAAGGCGCTGAGGCGGAAGCTGCCGATGCCCGGCAAACCGATGCCCATGTTGAGTTCACCGAGCTCGTCGAGCTCCTCGAGTTGCGTGGGGGTCAGCAGTTCGGCAAGCAACTGGCGCGGCTGCTCGACCGTGAGCGGTTGGTCGGAGAGCTGCAGCATCTGCCCGTTGATCTTGATCTGGATCGGGGCATTGCAGGTCAGGTAGACGTCCGAGGCCTTCTTCTCGGCCATCAGCCGCAGCACCCGCTCCATGTTTCCGCTCATGATGTCGACCCCTCGTCCGATGGATACATCGGCCGGTCCCCCGAGGGGTCGCGGGCCGGCTTGGGAGCGGCCCGGCGCTCGGCCCGCCGTCGATATGCGTTGGTGTAATTGCTCATGAAGTCAGGCGCGCAGCAGTTCGTTGATGCTGGTCTTCGCGCGCGTCTGCGCGTCGACCTTCTTGACGATCACCGCACAGTACAACGAGTACTTGCCGTCTGCCGAGGGCAAATTGCCGGAAACCACGACCGATCCGGCCGGTATGCGGCCGTAACTCACTTCTCCGGTCGCACGGTCGTAGATCTTGGTGCTCTGGCCGATGTAGACACCCATGCTGATGACCGAGTTTTCCTCGACGATCACGCCCTCGACCACCTCCGAGCGCGCACCAATGAAGCAGTTGTCCTCGATGATGGTCGGGTTGGCCTGCAGCGGCTCCAGCACGCCGCCGATGCCCACACCGCCGGACAGGTGCACGTTCTTGCCGATTTGCGCGCACGAACCGACCGTTGCCCAGGTGTCCACCATCGTGCCTTCATCCACGTAGGCGCCGATGTTGACGTAGGAGGGCATCAGCACCACGTTCTTCGCGATATAGCTGCCACGGCGAGCCACGGCCGGCGGCACCACCCGCACGCCGGTGGCGCGCATCTGATCCTCGTCGAGGTGGGCGAACTTGGTGCCGACCTTGTCGTAGAAGCCCAGGTCGCCGGCGCGCATGATCTTGTTGTCAGTCAGGCGGAAACTCAGCAGCACCGCCTTCTTGATCCACTGGTTGACCTGCCACTGTCCCACCGACTGGCGCTCGGCCACACGGACCTTGCCGCTGTTGAGCGCCGAGATGACCTGCTCGACGGCCTCCCGTACTTCGGGGGCGTTGGCGGGGGTCAGGGACGTGCGGGACTCCCAGGCAGCGTCGATGGCGGGTTGCAGTTCATTGATGGACATGGTGTCAGCGTGACAGGGTGAAGGAAACGATGCGGCGCGCAGCCTCGATGCACTCGGGCATCGCAGCCACCAGGGCCATGCGGATGCGTCCGACACCGGGATTGATGCCGTGCGCCTCCCGGGCGAGAAAGCTGCCCGGCAGCACGGTCACATTGTATTGAGCGAGCAATTCGCGGGCGAACTCGGTGTCGGAGCCGCCGCAGGCCTGCGTTGGCAGCTTGGCCCAGAGGTAGAAGCCGGCGTCGGGCAGGGCGACTTCCATCACCTGCGCAAGCATCGGCGTGACCGTGGCGAACTTCTCGCGGTAGAGCGCGCGGTTGGCCTCGACATGCGCCTCGTCGTTCCAGGCCGCCACGCTGGCGCGCTGCACCGCTGGCCCCATGGCCGCACCGTGGTAGGTGCGGTACAGGAGGAAGGACTTCATCAGCGCCGCATCGCCGGCCACGAAACCGGAGCGCAGCCCGGGCACGTTGCTTCGCTTGCTCAGGCTGGTGAAGGCGATCAGGCGCCGAAAATCCGTGCGGCCGAGCGCCGCGGCTGCCTGAAGGCTCCCCAGCGGCGGTTCGTCGCGGAAGTAGATCTCGGAATAGCACTCGTCGGACGCGATCACGAAGCCGTGGCGATCGGACAGCTCGAACAGCCGCTGCCATTCGGCCAATGGCATCACGGCCCCGGTCGGGTTGCCGGGCGAGCAGACATAGAGCAACTGGGTGCGCGACCAGGTGGCGTCGTCGATGCTGCTCCAGTCGATCGCGAAGTTGCGTGCCGGGTCGCTGTTGGCAAACACGACCTGCGCGCCGGCCAGCAAGGCCGCGCCTTCATAGATCTGGTAAAAGGGATTGGGGCAGACCACGGTGGCACCGGGCCGGCCCGCGTCGACGACGGTCTGCGCGATCGCGAACAGCGCCTCGCGCGAGCCGTTGACCGGCAGCAACTGGGTGGCCGGGTCGATCGACACGCCATAGCGCCGCTGGAGCCAGTCGGCGCAGGCTCCCCGCAGCGCCGGCTCGCCCGCGGTGGCTGGATAACTTGCCAGTCCGTCGAGCGCACCGGACAGCGCGTCACGGATGAAGGTCGGCGTCGGGTGCCTGGGTTCGCCGATGCCGAGGCTGATGGGGGGAAACGCCGGGTTGGGCTTCACGTCGCTCGTCAGCGCACGCAGCCGCTCGAAGGGATAGGGCTGCAGGCGTGACAGGAGCGGATTCATGGGCCTGATTATCGAGGCCGGGAGTCGGCGGCGTCGCTCAAAGTCCGTCCGCGAGCGGTCGCCGCGTGGTCGGTCAGGCCGAAGCCTGAATTGCAGGGTGGACACACCCGCGGCACGAGCGGCGGCGCGACGGCTCCTGGCGATTCAGCGCGGCAGGCCGCTCTCGAGCGGCTGCTGCGGCAGCGTCACGGCCGGCAGAGGCTTCCAGCCCTGCTTGCGGTGCTCGGCAACCACCGTGGTGTAGATCCCGCCCCGCACGTTCCACCTGGCGCAGATGCGGGCGTAGCGCGGCTCTGCGACCTCGACGATCTTGCCGAGGATATCGTTGGTGACCTTCTCGTGGAACGCGCCTTCGCCGCGGAAGCTCCACATGTACATCTTCAGGCTCTTGAGCTCGATGCACCAGGCATCGGCCACGATATCGATCGAGAAGTGCGCGAAGTCCGGCTGCCCGGTCAACGGGCACAGGCAGGTGAACTCGGGGATCTGGAACTGGATGACGTAATCGCGCTCTGGGGCTGGATTAGGGAATGCGTGGAGCTCCTTGCTCGGCGCGGTGGGCGGATTCGGCGGCATCCGGCGCTGGGTCGGAGCCACTTTGCGACCCGAGGCGGGGGCGGATTTCGGAGCTGTCTTGGCCATCATGAAGAGACCGACGCCAGGGTCGGCGAGGGACGTTTGCTTGCAGTTTGAGGGGCAGCCCGATGCTATCATCAGCATCGCTCTCTGGCAGATCGAATCGCCAGTTTATTCATATAAATCAAAGCGCTAACGAAGCATCTTCATTTTATACTTGAAGATGTGAGGCGCCGCAGACTGCGTGCGATGCGACTCAACTCGATCAAGCTCTCCGGCTTCAAGTCCTTCGCCGAACCGACCAACTTCCAGCTTCCCGGCCGGCTGGTCGGCGTGGTGGGTCCCAACGGCTGCGGCAAGTCCAACATCATGGACGCCGTTCGCTGGGTGCTTGGCGAAAGCAAGGCCTCCGAACTGCGCGGCGAATCGATGCAGGACGTGATCTTCAACGGCTCCGGCCTGCGCAAGCCTTCCAGCCGTGCCAGCGTCGAGCTGGTGTTCGACAACGCCGATGCCCGCGCCGGAGGCGCCTGGAACCAGTTCGCTGAAATCGCGGTGAAGCGAGTGCTGACGCGAGACGGCACCTCGAGCTACTACATCAACAACCAGCCGGTGCGCCGCCGGGATGTGCAGGACGTCTTTCTCGGCACCGGCCTCGGCCCCCGCGCCTACGCGATCATCGGCCAGGGCACGATCTCCCGGATCATCGAGTCCCGACCCGAGGAACTTCGGCTCTTTCTCGAAGAGGCGGCCGGTGTCTCCAAGTACAAGGAGCGCCGCCGCGAGACCGAGAATCGGCTGAAGGACACCCGCGAGAACCTGACCCGGGTCGACGACATCCTGCGTGAGCTGGGTTCCAACCTCGAGAAGCTGGAGAAGCAGGCCGAGGTGGCTTCCCAGTACCGCAGTCTGCAAGGTGCCGGCACGCTCAAGCTTCATCAGCTGTGGTTCCTGAAGCACCGTGATGCGGCGGCCGAGGAAGCCCGCGTCGGCAAGGCGGTGATCGAGGCCACCCATGCGCTCGAATCGCGGTTGGCCGAGTTGCGCCATGTCGAGGCCGAACTGGAGGCCGTGCGCCAGGCGCATTACCAGGCCGGCGATGCGCTGCACACGGCCCAAGGCTCACTGGCCGAGGCCGCGCTGGAGGTGAGCCGCCTCGAGGAACGAATCCGCTACGTGGTCGAGGGCCGGCAGCGCGTGGAGGAGCGGCTGGCCGAACTGGCCGGGCAGAACGCGAGCTGGGACGAGCGCCGCCAGCAGGCCGCGCTCGAACTCGACGAGACCGCCGCCCAGATCACCATGAGCGACGAGCAGGCCGAGGTGCTCGCGGCGCAAGCCGATGAGCATGCCGGCGCGCTGCCAGGTTTCGAGGAGGCAGTGCGCGCGGCCCAGGCGCGCAGCAATGCCCAGCGTGGCAAGGCCGCCGAGGTCCAGCAGCAGATCCAGGTGCTCGCGGTCGAGTCGCGCAACCTGGAAGAGCAAGGCCGAAGCCTGAACCAGCGCCGAGACCGACTGGCCGGCGAGCGGCAGCAACTGTCAGCCCCCGACGAGCCGCGCCTCGACGCGCTGCGCGGCCAGTTTGCGGCCGCCGAGGAAGCCCAGGCCGTGGCAGACGCCCGGGCGGATGAGCTGACCGCCGCGGTGCCGTTGCTCGACGACGAGCGCCGGGCGCGCCAGGCGCAGCTCAACGCCGAGGCGACGAAGCAGGCCGATCTCAGCGCCCGCCTGGATGCCTTGCGCGCGCTGCAGGAGAAGGTACAGACCGAGGGCAAGCTCAAGCCCTGGCTCGCCCGGCATGGTCTCGACGGCCTGGCCGGCCTGTGGAGCCGGCTGCACGTGGAAGCCGGCTGGGAGACCGCGCTGGAGGCCGCGTTGCGAGAGCGCATCGGCGCACTCGAGGTGGGACGCATGGAAACCGTGCGCGCCTTCGAGAACGATCCGCCGCCGGCCAAGCTGGCGTTCTACACGCCGCCGGTCGCCGCGATCGCCAACACGCACGCCACGCTCTCGAGGCTGTCGGACCTGCTGCGTCTGAACGATGCCGGACTCAAGGCGCTGCTCAACGACTGGCTGGAAGGCGTCTACACCGCTGCCTCGCTGGACGAAGCGCTGGCCCGCCGGCCGGAGCTGACGCACGGCGAGATCATCATGACGCGCGCCGGCCACACGGTCGGCCAGTATGCGGTCAGCTTCTACGCGCCCGACTCCGAGCAGGCCGGCATGCTCGCACGCATGCAGGAGATCGAGAACCTCGATGCCCAGACCCGCGCCCAGGGCCTGATCGTCGAGGCATCGCGTGCCGCGCTGGCGCGTGCCGAGGCGGCCTACACGGAGAGCTCGTTGCGGCTGGGCGCGGCGCGACGCGAGGCGGCCGAAACTCAGACGCGAGCTCATCAGTTGCAGGTCGAGGTGCTGCGTCTCGCACAACTTGCTGAGCAGACCAGCCTGCGGCGTGGACAGATCGAGGACGAGTTGGCCGAGATCGATGCTGGGCTCGAGGTCTTGCAGGAGAAGCGCGCGATCGGCGAGGCGCGCTTCGAGGAACTGGACCTTCAACTCGCCACCGAGCAGGAACGCCACGCCGAACTCGACGACGCGGTGATCCAGGCCGAGC
>JFJP01002472.1_pt1 | contig 11729 bp, 10 predicted proteins | sample 431651 | NCBI WGS metagenome assembly JFJP01 (sample SAMN02602958, study PRJNA72255) | Microbial mat metagenome, whole genome shotgun sequencing project. | biome: fresh water; feature: sink hole; material: water; isolation source: purple microbial (photo- and chemosynthetic) mats found in... | reverse complement strand
TCGAAATCCCGTTCTTCCTGCATGCGGCCCATCAGCACCGAGCCCACCATGCCGCGCCAACCGATCAGTCCTACTCGTTTCATTTCAATAACCTCGATTCAGGAATGCATTACATCGCGGCGACGACGGCATCGCCCATCGCCGAGCAGGAAACCTTGTTCGTGCCCTCGGTCCAGATGTCGCCGGTGCGATAACCCTGGGCGATCACCTTCTTCACAGCGTTCTCGATGCGGTCGGCGGTCGCCATATCGGCAAAGGTGTAGCGATACATCATCGCCACGGACAGGATGGTCGCCAGCGGATTGGCGATGTCCTTGCCGGCGATGTCCGGCGCGGAACCATGGATCGGTTCGTACATGCCCTTGTTGTTCTCATCCAGCGAGGCCGAGGGCAGCATGCCGATGGAGCCGGACAGCATGGAAGCCTGGTCGGACAGGATGTCGCCGAAGATGTTGCCGGTGACGATCACGTCGAACTGTTTGGGGTTCTTCACCAGTTGCATGGCGGCGTTGTCGACGTACATGGTGGACAACTCGACCTCGGGGTAATCCTTCGCCACCTCGGCGACCACATCCCGCCACAGTTCCGAGCATTCCAGCACGTTGGCCTTTTCCACCGAGCACAGCTTCTTGCCCCGCTTCATCGCGATGCCGAAGGCGACCTGGGCGACCCGGCGCACTTCCGATTCCGAATAGATCATGGTGTTGAAGCCGACCCGCTCACCGTTGCGAATTTCAATGCCGCGCGGCTGGCCGAAATACACGTCGCCGGTGAGTTCGCGCACGATCATGATGTCCAGGCCGGCCACCACCTCAGGCTTCAGCGAAGACGCCCCGGCCAGTTCCGGATACAACAGGGCCGGACGCAGGTTGGCGAACAGGTTGAGTTCCTTGCGGATGCGCAGCAGGCCGCGCTCCGGGCGCAGCGGGCGATCCAGCTTGTCGTATTGCGGGCCGCCGACGGCGCCGAGCAGCACCGCATCCGCCGCCTTGGACATCTTCAGCGTCGATTCCGGCAGCGGATCGCCCTCGGCGTCATAACCGGCGCCGCCGATGTTGCCGTATTCCATCTCGATCTTCGCGCCGTCACGCTTGAGCACGTCGAGAACCTTGACCGCCTGTGCGACGATCTCCTTGCCGATGCCGTCACCCGGCAGAACTGCGAGTTTCATTGAATTTCCTTTCAGGCAAACAGCCAGGGCGCTGCAGCCTTGCGGCGTGCCTCATAGGCTTTGATCATGTCGGTGTGTTGCAGGGTCAGTGCGATGTCGTCGAGGCCATTCAACAGACGGTGTTTGCGTTCGCCTTCGACTTCAAAGGGAATCACTTCACCCGTCGGGGTGGTCACGGTCTGCGCGGCGAGATCGACGTCAAGGCGGTAGCCCTCGGTCGACAACGCTTGCTGGAACAGGCGGTCGACCACATCCGCCGCCAGCACGATGGGCAGGATGCCATTTTTGAAGCAGTTGTTGAAAAAGATGTCGGCGAAGCTGGGCGCGATGATGACGCGGAAGCCATAGTCTTCCAGTGCCCACGGCGCGTGCTCGCGGCTGGAGCCGCAGCCGAAGTTTTCGCGCGCCAACAGCACCGAGGCGCCCTGATAACGCGCCTGGTTCAGCACGAAATCCGGGTTGATCGGGCGGTTCGAGCAATCCATGCCCGGCTCGCCGCGATCGAGATAACGCCATTCGTCGAAGGCGTTGGGGCCGAAGCCGTCCAGCGGCGCCACCAGGCCATCGATACGGGTAAAAGGCTTCATCGCGTGGACCTCTGAATCGCCTCGCCGGCCTTCTCGATGTCCTGGCCGATCCCCTGCATGGTGTTGCAACCGTACATGCTGAACACCACGCCGACGGCCACCGCCAACAAGGCCACTTTGACGACGCCGAGCAGAATCCACTTTTGCGGGGTTGTCATTTCATCACCTCACGAATATCAACAAAATGTCCGAATACTGCCGCAGCAGCCGCCATCGCTGGTGAAACCAGATGCGTGCGGCCGCCCTGGCCCTGACGGCCTTCGAAATTACGGTTGGAGGTCGAGGCGCAGCGCTCACCCGGTTCCAGGCGGTCGGCGTTCATCGCCAGGCACATGGAACACCCCGGATCGCGCCATTCGAAGCCGGCGGCGAGAAAATCCTTGTCCAGCCCTTCGGCCTCCGCCTGCGCCTTCACCAGACCCGAACCCGGCACCACCATCGCCAGCTTCACATTGCCAGCCACCTTGCGCCCCTGGGAAGAGGCCCAACGCGCCACGGCAGCGGCTTCGCGCAGGTCTTCGATACGCGAATTGGTGCAGGAGCCAATGAACACCTTGTCGATGGCGATCTCCGCAATCGGCGTGCCGGCGGTCAGGCCCATATAGGCCAGCGCCCGTTCCCAGTCGGTCTTCTTGACCGCGTTAGGCGCATCCGCCGGATTCGGCACTTTGTCCTCGATCGACAGCACCATCTCCGGCGAGGTGCCCCAGGTCACCTGCGGCTTGATCGCGGCAGCGTCCAGTTCCACCACTGCATCGAAGGCGGCGCCCGGGTCGGAATGCAGCGTGCGCCAATAGGCCACGGCGCTGTCCCAGTTGGCGCCCTTCGGCGCCTGCGGGCGGCCTTCCACATAAGCAATCGTCTTCTCGTCGGCCGCCACCATGCCGGCGCGCGCGCCAGCCTCGATGGCCATGTTGCACAGGGTCATGCGGCCTTCCATCGACAAGGCGCGAATGGCGGAACCGCCGAATTCGACCGCGTAGCCGGTGCCGCCCGCGGTGCCGATCCTGCCGATGATGGCTAACGCGATGTCCTTGGCGGTCACACCTTGCGGCAGGTCGCCGTCGACTTTCACCAGCATGCTGTGCGACTTCGTCTGCCACAGACATTGCGTCGCCAGCACATGCTCGACTTCGGACGTGCCGATGCCGAAGGCCAACGCAGCAAAAGCGCCGTGCGTGCTGGTATGCGAATCGCCGCACACCAGCGTAACGCCCGGCAGCGTGAAACCCTGTTCCGGGCCGATGACGTGGACGATGCCCTGGCGATGGTCACTCATGCGGAATTCATTCAGTCCGAATTCGGCGCAGTTGGCGTCCAGCGTTTCCACCTGGGTGCGCGACACCGGATCGACGATGCCTGCCTCGCGGTGACTGGTCGGCACGTTATGGTCGGGCGTGGCCAGCACCGTCTTCGCCTGCCACAGCTTGCGGCCGGACAGCTTCAAGCCCTCGAAGGCCTGCGGGCTGGTCACTTCGTGCACCAGATGGCGGTCGATATAGATCAACGCGGTGCCGTTCGCTTCCTGGTGAACGACGTGAGCGTCCCAGAGTTTGTCGTAGAGCGTTTGCGGGGAGGTCATGGCAAAGTCGTGGCAAGGGTTGCTTAAGTAAGTTACAGATTATTTCACGTCGGAGAAGGCAAGGCGATGGCGTAAAACCTGATGCGGCCAAGGGCGGACCGACTTCGTTTCCCTGCCTCAGCGATGCTGAGGGAGAATTGCCGCATGAAAGTGATCGATCAAGACAACTGGTTGCAGGCGGACAGCAGCAATGGCCGCACCGCGGATGCGCGCAAATGGCGCGAGTCGTTTCTTGCCATACGCCTCGATCCCGCCGTGAATCGCGATGTCGCCTGCATGTTCGAGGCGGCGCGGGGCGGCATGCTGTATGGCTATTTTTTCCAACCGCTGATGGCGATGGGGGCGGAGCAGTGCTACCGCGTCCTCGAGAGCGGCGTGCGAACGCGTTGCGCCGAAGCGGGACTGCCGGTGACCTGCGCCGACAACCAGGGCCGGCAGCATCACCTCTCCTTCGGCCACAACCTGCGCGCCCTGGTGAAACTCGGTCTGATCCCGGAGGCGGACCTGAAACTCTGGCAGCAAGCTCGGGAAATGCGCGACTGGGTGGTCGCGCCCGAGCACCAGACAGTCCTTACGCTGGATCACGGCGTCACCGCCCTGGCGCGGGCGGCGGAACTGCTCGGACGGTTATTCCGGGCGTGACGATGGAGTGAGCGCGATATGTGGGAGCGGCCTGATGAAGCCCCTTAGCGAAGGACCTGGTCGCAATGTCCTAGCAATATCCATCGCGGCCGGTAGGCCGCTCCCACAGTTACAACAGCTCCAAACCAGTTCCTACGTCGCATTCCCCAGCCGTACCAGCGCGTATTCCATGCTGTCCGACAAAGCCCGCCAGCTGGCGTCGATGATGTTGGCGTTGGCGCCTACCGTGGTCCAGCCCGCCTCGCCGCTCTGGAAGTCGATCAACACGCGGGTATTGGCGGCGGTGCCGGCAGCCCCGGCGAGGATGCGCACCTTGTAGTCGGTCAGATGCACCGTGCGCAGCACCGGATAGGCGTCCACCAGGGCATCCTGCAGGGCCGTGGCGAGCGCGTTGACCGGGCCGTTGCCCTCCGCGGCGGTGAATTTCACCACTTCGCCAACCTTGACCTTCACCGTCGCCTCGGAGAGCAGGCCGCGGCCGTGGCGGCGCTCGGTGATCACGAAGTAGTCAAGCAACTCGAACGGGCGAACATAATCCGCGTGCAGGCGATGGAACATCAGTTCAACGCTGGCTTCGGCAGCCTCGAAGGTAAAGCCCTCGTGCTCCAGATGTTTGATCTGCGCGAGCACATGCTGCGCCGCCTCGTTATCGAGATCCAGCCCCATGCGCCTTGCCTGCAACTGGATGTTGCCGCGTCCGGACAACTCCGAAGTCACCGCGCGCATCTCGTTGCCGACCCGCTCCGGGTCGATGTGCTGATAGGTATCCGGCGATTTCAGTATCGCCGCGACATGGATGCCGCCCTTGTGTGCGAAGGCGGAATGACCGGTGTAGGGCTGGTGGTCGTCGTGTTTCAGGTTGACCACTTCGGCGACGAAACGCGACAACGACGTCAGCTCCTGCAAGTGTTCATCCGGCAGCACCGCATACCCCATCTTCAATTGCAGATTGGGCAGGATGGTGACCAGATCGGCATTGCCGACCCGCTCGCCATAACCGTTGATGGTGCCCTGCACCATCGTCGCACCGGAGCGCACCGCAGCCAGCGAATTGGCCACCGCGCAACCCGTGTCGTTATGACAATGCACGCCGATCTTCACGCCAGGGAAGCGCGTCGCCACCTCGCCGGTGATCGCCTCCATCTCCCAGGGCAGCTTGCCGCCATTGGTCTCGCACAACACCAGCCAGTCGGCGCCCGCCTCCGCCGCTGCGCGCAAGGTCGCCAGCGCATAGTCCGGGTTGGCCAGGAAACCGTCGTAGAAATGCTCGGCGTCGAACAGCACCTCCCTGCCCTGCCCCTTCATCCAGGCCACGCTGTCGCGAATCATCGCCAGGTTTTCCGCCGGCGTCGTCTTGAGCACATGGCTGACGTGGTAGTCCCAGGACTTGCCGACCAGGGTCACTGCCGGGGTTCCTGCGTCGATCAGGGCGCGCAGGTTGGCGTCGTTCTCGCAACGCGTATTGGCATGGCGGGTGCGCCCGAAGGCGGCCAGCCGCGCCGGCAGATTCATGCGATTGGCGCGGGCGAAGAAGTCAGCGTCCTTCGGGTTGGAACCGGGCCAGCCACATTCGAGGTAATGCATGCCGAACGCCGCCAGGCGATGCGCAATGGTCAGCTTGTCTTCCACGGAAAGGGAGATGTCTTCGCGCTGTGAGCCGTCGCGCAACGTGGTGTCGTAGAGAAAGATCGAGGTCATCGGTGCAACCAGAAGGGAGAAGTCGCGGCGCCGTTCAGCCGCCACGGGACTTGGCGCCAAACGCTGAGGCTACCGCAAAGCCGGTTGCCAAGACCAGCCTGCAGCGCGCAGTTCAGCTTGTGCATACCACGCGCCTACCCCTCCACGCGAACGCCAGTGCGGCGAGCAGGGCGCAGACCGAAGCGATGCTGAAAGTCATGCCCGCGCCCAGGCTGTCCCAGGCGGCGCCGGAATACAGGCTGCCGATCGTGCCGCCGACGCCGAAGGCAAGACTGTTGTACAGCGCCTGGCCGCGCGCCTGATTCTTGCCGGTGAAGTGCCGGTGCACCAGCGACAGCGCGGCGGCGTGATAGGCGCCGAAGGTGAAGGCGTGCATCAATTGCGCAAGCAGCAATACCGGCAGGTTGTCGGCCTGCCAGCCGATCAAGGTAAAACGCACGGCGGCAGTCAGCAGCGTTGCCAGCAGGACGGTTTCCGGGCGCACCGAACGGAATACGCGCGGCATGACCAGAAAAATGCCGATCTCGCACACCACGCCCAACGCCCACAGCCAGCCGGCGAACGACTTGCTGTAACCGGTTTCGACCAGATGGATCGTGAAGAACGTGTAGTACGGCCCGTGCGCCGCCGCCATCAATAAAGCCGCGCCAAACAGGGCCAGCACTTCGGGCCGGCGCAGCACGTCGCGCAGCGGGATATGGACATGTTCATGGCGCGCGATCTCCGCCTCCGGAATGACCCGCGAAGTCAGCACGATGCCGACCAGCAAACCCAGCACCACCCAAGGCACCAGCTTGATCGAAGCATGATCCAGCGCCGCGCCCAGCCCGACCACCACCAGAATGAAACCGACCGAACCCCACAGCCGGATGCGACCATAGCGGTCGGTGCTGTTGCCCAGATGCGACAGCGTGGTGGCTTCCACCAGCGGCAACGACGCGCTCCAGAAGAAGCTGATCAGGCTCATCACCGCGAACAGCGCCCAGAATGAACTGGCCCAGAACACGCCGACGAAAGCGACCAGGCAAACCAGGGCGGCCAACTGCACGATGGCGACGCGCTTGCCGGTGTGGTCGGCGATATGGCCCCAGATGTTGGGCGCGAAGATGCGCATGACCTGCAACAGCGACATCAGCACGCCGATCTGGAACGCGTTGAATTCAAGGGAACGCAGATACAGGCCCCAGAACGGGGCCATGGCGCCGACGAAGGCGAAGTAGAAGAAATAGAAACCGGACAGCCGCCAATACGGCAAAGTCGATGCGGAAGCAGAGGAGGAAGCCATGTGCCGGGAACAATGTCGCGAAAACAAAACGGCCCGGCGTGGAAACGTCGGGCCGATACGGGCGGAGCGGTGGCGTCAGCCGTTGCCGCCGGCAACCAGCATCTTGTACAGGCGGTCCTTGAGCCGCACGCGCAGCTGCTTCAGTTCCTCGGCATAGAGGTCGGAAGCGGGATCAAGGCGCTGCTCGATGCGCGCCACCTTGAGATCGACTTCGGTGTATTCCCGCATCATCTTGGCGAAATCGTCGTTGCTGAGCATCAACGTGCGGATGGTTTCCTGATACTTCGGAAACTCGTGATACAGGTCATGGCTTTCAATCATGGATCGCTCCTGAGTGGGTGAAAAATTCAGTCAAAGCATCTTGCCGGGAATGATCGGCGTTGCGCAGACCACATCGGCGTTCTGTGCGCGTTGGCGCAGCGCATGGTCCATCAGCACGATGGCCAGCATCGCCTCGGCGATGGGGGTGGCGCGAATGCCGACGCAGGGATCGTGGCGACCCTCGGTGACCACTTCCACCGGCTCGCCGCGCACGTTGATCGAGCGGCCGGGCAAGCGCAGGCTGGAAGTGGGCTTGATCGCGATGGAGGCGGTGATGTCCTGGCCGGTGGAAATGCCGCCGAGAATACCGCCGGCATGATTGGAAGCAAAACCCGCGGGAAACATTTCGTCGCGGTGCTCGCTGCCTTTCTGCGCGACGACGGCAAAGCCATCGCCGATTTCCACGCCTTTGACCGCGTTGATGCTCATCAGCGCATGCGCCAGATCGGCATCGAGGCGGTCGTAAACCGGTTCACCGAGACCGATCGGCACATTCTCGGCGACCACGTTGATGCGCGCGCCGACCGAATCGCCGGACTTGCGCAACGCATCCATGTATTCCTCCAGGCCGGCCACGGCATCGGCGTCCGGCGCAAAGAACGGGTTTTCGCGCACGCTTGCCCAGCTCTTGAACGGCACCGCGATCGGCCCGAGCTGCGCCAGATAACCGCGAATCACCGTGCCGTATTTCTCGAACAGCCATTTCTTGGCAATCGCCCCGGCCGCCACCCGCACCGCGGTCTCGCGCGCGGAGGAACGGCCGCCGCCGCGGTAATCGCGGAAACCATATTTCTGGTTGTAGGTGTAATCGGCATGCCCCGGCCGGAAGGTCTCGGCGATGTTGCCGTAATCCTTGCTGCGCTGATCCTCGTTGCGGATCAGCAGCGCGATCGGCGTGCCGGTGGTCTTGCCGTCGAACACGCCGGACAGGATTTCCACCGTATCCGACTCGCGCCGCTGCGTGACGTGGCGGGAAGTGCCCGGCTTGCGTCGATCCAGATCGAGCTGGATGTCGGCCGCGCACAGCGACATCCCGGGCGGGCAACCATCGACGATGCAGCCGATACCCGGGCCATGCGATTCGCCAAAGGAAGTCACAGAAAAGACCAAACCAATAGAGTTTCCCGACATGCCACTGCTCACTTCAAATCAATAGCCTGAAAAGTAACACAGGCGATGCCCAAAACGCGCCCTAAAGCGCGGTCGGCGGCTGGTTTGGCGATCCACACAACCTGCTATAAAGTTGCTGCACGGCAAGCCGATAAAAATCAACATTCAACGGAGGCGAACTTGCAGATCCCATTGTTCTTCCTGGCGCGTGTGGCAGTGCTTGCTGTTCTGCTTCAGTTCCCTTTCGTCGCATACGCGCAGAACACCCTCAAGATCACGCTGGCTTCTCCCGGTCCGGCGAGTTTGTCCTATCTGCCGATTGATCTGATCAAGAAAATCGGCGCCGACCTGGCCGAGGGTGTCGATCTCGACATCCGTTACCACAGCGGCGGCCCCCTGGCGGCCAAGGAAATGCTGGACGGCAACAGCGACTTCGCCGCGCTGGGCATGTCGGCCCTGGCCAGCTTCCATGCCAACGGCAAGGATGTGCGCAGCATCGTCAGCGTCAGTCGGGCGCCGACCTATGTTCTCAGCGTGCGCAGCGATCTGCGCAAAAGCGTCAGGAAAATCGCCGACCTGAGAGGCCGCGTCATCGGCGTCCACAGCGGCGGTCGCAACAACAAATCCACCTCGCGACAACTGGTCGAGTTCATGCTGATGCGCGCCGGCATCGATCCCGACAGCGTCAATTACCTGCCCGCCGGCCAAAGTTACGAGGAACAGCGCGCTGCGCTGGCATCCGGCGCAATCGACGCATTGATGGGCGAAGAACCGTTCACGACACGTCTTAAAGAGGAAGGTCTGATCTATATCCTGGCCGACCTGCATGACGCCAGCGCGGCCAGACAGGCCCTGGGCGGCGCGTTCCTGTATGTGCAGATTGCCACCCGAGGCAGCGTGATGGCGCAACAGCCGGAGAAGGCCAAAAGGATGGTCGCTGTCATGCGCCGCACGCTGCAATGGATCGCGACACATAACCCCGATGAAATTGCGCGCGCATTAGGCGCTAACAACCCAGAAACCCTTCGCGCAGACAGCCCCCTGATCGCGCGCGTCAAGCCCGCCTTCAGCCCGGATGGCGTTTTTCGGCGCGAGGAAGTCGTCACTACGGAACGTTTTTTCCAAACCGTGTTCAGTAACGACCCGAAAGCGAGCGTACTGCGCATGACCGATTTGATCGACGCCCGCTATGCCGGCTGGAAAGAATGACTGATTTGCCAAAGCGGCAACGACTCGAGCTGCCACCGCTGGCGGGAGCACTGACCAAGCGTATCGTCGTCGTGTTGCTGGCCGTGGTGACGCTGACCCTGGCCAGCATCTCTACCTTTGTTGCCTGGCAAAGTCGCCTGGAGCGCAGTGAGGAAGATATGGCGGCTGGCCAAATGGTCAACACTCGCCTCAATTTGCTGCAAAACAACTGGCGGCAGGCGGCGGAAAGCGTCACGACCGGGATCGAGCTGCAACGCATCGCCAGTCAACCAGATCCGATTCGTTGGCAATACCTGCGCGCATGGCTGGTCGCGCTGGGCGAAAACACCCATTTCGATACCGTTCTGGTGCAAGACAAGAGCGGCCGCGTGCTGTTTGCTTTTGGCCACGAAAGCGTTGAAATCAGCACGCTGCCACCGGCAAGAGATGCGGCCTGGTACTTCAGTCGCAAACACCGTGAGTTTCATGCCGTGATCCGCGCTTCACTCTGGCTAGGCGCGGACAGCGGACGCGGCGACATCGTGTTCCTGCAACCGGTCCTGCCTTCCACCTTGCAGTTGATCAGCTCGGACAAACGACCAGTCTACCTGGCGACGCCGGAGTCCCTGCTGGCAGGGAGCGATGATGCGCGTATCCCGCTTCAGCCCGGCGCTGAATTCACGCTGGACAGCAAGCATTGGCGCATCATCGCCGTGCCGTTGAACGGCACGCACGATGCGCGCTTCCTGGTACGTCTGCCGGCGGGCCCGCCCGACTGGTTTCTCCCAGTGCTGATTGGCGCGCTGGCTCTGGGACTGGCACTGGCGATAGGGATCTATCTCGTCCTCGGCCGCTGGACGCAAGGCCTGATCCGCCGCATCGACACACTCGGGCAAGCCGCCAGCGCATTCGGCAATCAACAGAACCCCAACCTGACCGAATTACGCGGTCTATTGAGTGGCGCGAAGGAAACGCGGGACGAGATTAGCAACGTAGCCGACGCGCTGGAAACCCTGATGGATACGGTCAATCTGCGCGAGCAAGAAAATCGCACCTATCTTGACACGCTGAATTTGCTCGAAGAAGTCGTGATCGAACTCGACCTGAACGGCATCATCCAGCGTGCAAGTTCAGCCTGGCCGCGCCTGAGCGGCTGCGTCGAAGAAATCACACCAGCAAACGCGGCGCCGCGACTGAAGTTCCAGGATCGCTTGCATCCGGACGACAAGGAACAAATGGAAACCGTGCTCGGCGCCATCGCCTCGCACGAAAAAGATCAGATCACGCTGCGCGCCCGACTACGTGGCGAAGGTGCGTTCGATACCTGGGTCGAATGCCGTTTTGTCCCGATGCGCGATAGCGCCGGCCATGTGCTGGGTGTGCGCGGCGTGTTGCGTGACGTGACCCAGACCTACATGCAGGAAAAACAGATCACGCACATGGCCTTGCATGATGCGCTGACCGGTTTGCCCAACCGCATCTTGCTGGAGGACCGCGCGAAGATGGCCCTGCGCACCGCCAAGCGTTTGGATCAGAAGGTCGGGCTGTGCTTTTTTGATCTCGACCACTTCAAGCAAATCAACGACACCCTTGGCCACAAGTCCGGGGATCGTCTGCTGATTGCATTGTCCGAGGCGGTTCGCGCCAGGCTGCGCGACGGCGACACCCTGGCGCGCTGGGGCGGTGACGAATTCGTGTTGTTGATACCGGATATGAAAACGGTCAACGACATCCGTGATGTCGTCGCCAAAATCGCCAAGATCACGCATGCCCCGCTGATCGTCGATGGCGCCGAATTCGCGATCACCTTCAGCATGGGTGTCACCGTCTTCCCGGATGATGCCGACAACATCGATGGCCTGCTCTCGCAGGCTGATCGCGCCATGTTCTATGCCAAGGCGCAAGGCCGCAACGCCTTCCAGTTCTTCGCCGACATGTCGCAAAAGGGGCTCGGCAAGAAAGATCTGTACATACAGCACCGGCTTGCGGCAGCCATCAAGAACCTTGAAATCCTCGCCTGGTTCCAGCCCTTGATCGACGCGAAGACAGGCCGTGCAACCGGCGCCGAAGCCCTGGCGCGCTGGCATGATCCGGAATTGGGCTGGGTTTCGCCGGCCACCTTCATTCCGATGGCGGAAAACCTGG
>JFJP01046561.1_pt1 | contig 11730 bp, 16 predicted proteins | sample 431651 | NCBI WGS metagenome assembly JFJP01 (sample SAMN02602958, study PRJNA72255) | Microbial mat metagenome, whole genome shotgun sequencing project. | biome: fresh water; feature: sink hole; material: water; isolation source: purple microbial (photo- and chemosynthetic) mats found in... | reverse complement strand
ATATATTTGAATTTCCCCACCAGTGCAAAAAACAACCCATACCATAGGTGGTGTTCGGAGAAGTTTATAAAAAAATGAGACTTACATTAAAAATCCATTCTATAATTTTCTTTTTATCCTATAGATTTACAATACCTCCTGTGGCATTCTGCCAAGCTTATTAATTTCAATCAAGGAGGTTTCAAAATGGCTAAAAGTCTTAGAACTCAATTTATGAATCATATGATTCTTCATCGTTTTTCACATTACACCATAAAAAATTATATGTCTGCTGTCGAAAAACTTGCGAAATACCATAACAAATCTCCAGACAAACTTACTAATGAGGATATTCAAAATTATCTGCTCTATCTCATTGGAGAACGCAAATTGGCCTGGGGTACCTGCAACGTTCATATAGCAGGAATTTCATGTTTTTATAAAAATATTCTTCAATGGGATGAAACTGATTTTCAACTCCCCCCATCTCCAAAGATCAAAAAACTTCCCAATATATTAAGTGTAGAAGAAGCAAAAAGGCTGTTTGAATGTGCGGCCAATCTCAAACACAGAGTTTTACTCAAAACTTTGTACAGCGCCGGTCTCAGGATTAGCGAAGCTGTTAAGCTTAAGCCCATGCATATTGAAAGCGATCCTTCAAGAATGATGATCAGAATAGAACAGGGAAAAGGCAAAAAAGATCGTTATACTTCCCGGGTTGGGGCTCATGACGGAACAGGGGATGGACAGGTATTGCCCGACAAGGGCGGTGACAGGGTCCTTTGTTTCATCCACCTGAAAGGTCTGTTTATAGCCGGAGCAGTTTTCAAAGGCCACCACATTGGCCACGCATCGCTCGACAATTTTGACCACCTTGTCCGACCCCAGACCGATGGGCACGCCGGTCAAAAGCGGTCTTTCGTTCATTAAAATCCGTACTTGGGCTCAGGCCTGTTTTCCATCAGATAACCGATCGGGTAACCGGCCACCTTTTTATAACATTGATCGCATATCATCTGGTCCACAGTATCCGCTATCGGTTGAAACAATCGGGTATTCATTCAAGCTGGGATGATTTAAGAAAGGTTTTGACAGGCCAGAGCCGTGTGACGATAACCATGCAATCAAAAAAATAGTTAAAAATGAACAAAAGTAGTGCCATAAAGGCTTCACCAATGGATGAAACTAATTTTAATTACAATACCTTATGATTTTATATCAAAAAGATGGGCTAATACCTGAGAACGGTGAAATATTGACCTTTTAATGAAATCAGAATACAAACGATAATAAGTCAGACCACCAAAAGGAGAAAGACCATGAGATATGCCCACACCAACATCGCTGCAAAAGACTACAAAGTGCTTGTGCAATTTTATATGGATGTTTTTGACTGCAAGATCAAACCGCCGGAAAGGAATCTCTCCGGGGAATGGCTGGACAGGGCCACAGGTCTTACATCCGCAAAGCTACAGGGAGTGCATTTAGTATTGCCGGGTCATGGAGAAAAAGGCCCCACCCTGGAAATTTTCACCTATGAGACCATGGTCATGCAGGACCCTATCATGGCCAATTATACAGGATTCACCCATCTGGCCTTTGAGGTGGAGGATGTGGAAAAGACCTTTGAAAAAGCTTTAAAAAAAGGCGGGATGTCTCTTGGGAAAGTGACCCGAAAAGAAGTTGAAGGCGTCGGCTTTCTGACCTTTGTCTATTTCAGGGACCCTGAGGGCAATATTATTGAAATTCAATCCTGGAATTGAATGCGTACAGGGATAGATCAGCCTACCAGAACCTTTTCAAGCTGTTCCACCAGAAAATCCATCTCCTCCTCATTGATAACCAGAGGAGGAGAAATCCGGATGGTGTGTCCGTGGCTGTCATTGACAATTATTCCAAGCTTGAACAGTTTTCTGCAGAACTCCATGGCATTGCCCTCTTTGACTTCGATTCCGATAAAAAGTCCTTTTCCCCTGACTTCTTTCACATGGGGGGACCTTCTGGCAATGGCTTCAATCCTTTCTTTGAGTATTTTCCCTTTTTGAGCGGATTGTTCAGCCAGCTTTTCTTCTTCAAATACTTTCAAAGCAGCGGTTCCGGCCACGCAGGCCAATGGATAGCCGCCGAAAGTTGAACCGTCAGAGCCTTTGGAAAAAACCATGTCCATGATGAAGGCACTGGTGATGAAGACGGAAAGCGGAACAAGGCCTCCTGACAAGGCTTTTCCGAGAATAACGCCGTCCGGGACAATATCTTCGTGCTCAAAGCAGAATTTCTTACCGGTCCGGCCCATGCCCACCTGGATTTCATCACAGACGAGGAGAAGATCATACTCATCGGCCAGTTTTCGAAGCCCTTTCAAAAATCCTTCAGGTGGTATTCTCATTCCGCCTTCGCCCTGGAAAGGCTCCACAAGGATTCCGCAGGTGTTCGGGGTAATGACTTTTTTAACCGCTTCAAGATTGCCGAATTCAACCGATACAAAGCCGGGAGTTAAGGGGCCGAATCCCTCCTTATATTTTTTACTGGAAGAAAAAGAGACAATGGAAATGGTTCGGCCATGAAAATTGCCGTCAAACACGATTATTTCCTGTTTTCCGTCTTCGATTTTCTTTTTCTTGAATCCATAATACCGCATGGTTTTGAGGGCGGTTTCGACAGATTCCACGCCGCCGTTCTTGGGAAGCACTTTGTTGCCGTGATTTCCGAAGCGGGGCGCCATCTGGGGGGCGAATTTTGCCGCTTCAGACAGGAAAATCCCCAAAGGATCTGTGAACACGACATTGGATATAACCGAGGCGTAATTCCCGATCAGGGCATCCATGACCGCATTGACAATGGTCGGGTGATGATGACCCTGATTTGCCGCAGAGTAAGCCGCAAGGCAGTCCAGGTATTTACGGCCCTTTTCATCGGTCAGCCAGCATCCTTTTGCCTGCCTGACTACAAGATCGATTCTCTCATAATGGTGGGCGCCATATTCCTGTTCCAGCTTGAAAATGGTTTTATCCTTCTCATTAGAGAACCCGCTGAAATAATTTATTTTTCTCATTGCAGTCACGTTGACCTCCCCTAATTATCCTCTTTGATGATTTTGTAAATTTTTAATTCTGTTTCTGTCAGTTCCTGGTGCCGATCCAGTATTTTTTCGAGGAAACTGTGATAAAAATCATGGCGCAGGCTGTCTCGATTGGCCACAATAAACCATTGATTTCGTGTCCAGTTAATAGGAGAGATATCTTCATGACCGGTTTCAAAAACCCCGACAAGGGCCTCCCTTTTATCCATGATCACTTCGATGGACCGCCCGCCAATGGTCTGCTGGAGGTGTTCATGATCCGGGTGCATGACCATGACGTCAAATTTCATGGGGATCTCTCCCATGGCAATATAACGGATTTTTACCCCCCGCAATTGAGCTTCTTCTAAATATGGATTCAAGCGGCGATCCGCTTCGGAAAACAATCTCACATAAATCTCTTCTTTTGCTTCGTTAATCATTTCAACAGCTCTTTGCATGACGTTGTCATAACCTGTAATGGTCCAGATATATTCAAAATCTTCTTTCCGGGTTGAATTTAAAAGCTGGGTCTCAAATGCGCCAAGATTAGTTTCAAAACTTTTTTTGAGCCGCCGGATCAATTCATCGGAAGGCAGAGGCGCATATTGAGAGGCATTGATTTCAATGACATAGCCCTTGGAGATCAGGCTTCTGAGCACGTCATAGATTCTTGACCGGGCAATGCCGGATATTTTGCTCAACTGGGAACCATTCACCGGATGTTCACTGACCAACGCCATATAGCAGGTGGCTTCATACTGTGAAAAACCGAGTTCTTTTAAATTTGAATATATGTCCATAGTGTTGTTCTCCGGAAACTGTTGCTACTTTAATAGCAACATAAACCCAAAATCAATTCTTGTCAACTTCTCATTTTTTCATAAAAAAATATCCCTTTGACACAGGGTTTTGAATCAGGTAAATAATTTAAAAATCATATATCCTTAAATTTACCCTAAAACAGGAGAAAACAAATGGCTGGTCTTAATAAAGTAATGCTCATCGGAAACCTTGGCAAGGATCCTGAAATCAGATATTCCCAACAAGGGCTGGCAATTGTTAATTTTTCACTTGCCACAAGTGAGCAGTGGACTGACAAAACAAGTGGTGACAGGCAGGAAAAAACAGAATGGCATAACATCGTCGTATTTGGTAAACAAGCAGAAACCTGCGAAAAATACCTGTCCAAAGGTAGCCAGATCTATATTGAAGGAAAACTACAGACATCAACTTATGAAAAAGAGGGTCAAACGCATTATATGACCAAAGTGGTAGTATCAAACTTTATGTTTATAGGTGGGAAACAAGACGCAAAAGGCGGCGGCGGATATCAGAAATCCGATCCCGGCCCGGCCAATCATTACCAGGGGGCGGCGGCGGATATCAGAAATCCGATCCCGGCCCGGCCAATCATTACCAGGGCCAGACCAGTCCCGGCATGACCGGAGGACAGGATTCCATGCCCGATGACGATATTCCGTTTTAATGATCCCTTGTAAAAAATATAATACGCCCCATTTTCTTTAGCGATTGCCAGGTCAATGGGGCGTATTATATTACAAATTCGAGTGGCTTAATTCAACTGCTCCCTCATGGAAATATCATGCTTCAATTCCCTGAGGGGTTTTTTACCCGCCTTTTTGGCTTCTTCATCCTGTTGGCTTGCAACACAGACCTTTCTTAATTTTTCAACATTATTTTCCAGCTCCTGCAACTCTGCTTCAGGCAAATCATCTCCGATGCAGCTTTGATAAGTTTCAATACTTCTCTTTTTTACTTTAAACTCCTGGTGCCTTCTCAGTGCTCTGTCTTTCATCGTGGCGGCTCCTTAATAACAGTTTAAAATTAGCTTGCCGGGATCATACTTATAAATTTCACTTCACCAGTATGATGCTTCTTTAGACAAAAAGATAAACACTCACAAAGAATTTGGCAAGCCGGAATTTATTTTCTCAACAATTGAGAATTGACAAAAAAAAGGAGGCGTGTCAAATTGCTCCAGAAGTTCAGGCGTATACAAAGTTTTGACAGGAAGGTTGATGCAGGTAAACCCCAGACATGAAAGCCCTATTGGTATTTTTGACTCCGGTGTCGGCGGTCTTTGTGTTCTAAAGGAAGTCCGAAAACTCTTACCCTTTGAATCTATCACATATCTCGCAGACAGCGGCAACTGCCCTTACGGCTCGAAAACAAAAGATGAGATTCTTTCCCTGGCCAGGAAGAATATTGAATTTCTTCTTGAAAAGGATTGCAAGCTGATCGTTATTGCCTGTAATACCATCACAGCCGTTGCCATCGACAGTTTCAGGTCTGATTATAGAGTTCCGTTTATCGGGATGGAGCCTGCCCTGAAACCGGCTGCATTGCAGACCCGGACAAAGAAAATCGGAATCCTGGCAACGGAAAACACATTCAATGGAAGGCATTTCAAACAGACATTTGAGAAGCATGCCAATGGCGTAGAGGTTTTTGTACAGCCGGGGTACGGCCTGGTGGAGCTGGTGGAACAGGGCGAACAGAACAGTGAAGCTGCCCGGCGCCTTCTCGAAAAATACCTTGTCCCCATGATGGAAAAAGGGGCAGACACTCTTGTGCTGGGGTGCACACATTATCCCTTTTTAAAAAAAATGATAGAAACAGTGACACAGAACAAGGTTATCATCATTGATCCTTGCGATGCTGTGGCTGCCCAGACCAGAAGAATTCTCTCAGAATTTGATTTGATCTCGCAGGACGCCGGCAATCCCCGGTTCCACTTCTTTACAACAGGGGAAAAAGAAATGGCTGAAAAATTTTTTTCCTTTGCCATGGACAGTCCTTGCGAGCTTGAACAGATCAAGATATAGAGTTGGTCTTCCTAGTACTGATTTATTTTCCGACAATCTTTATTTCTCAGATCCCCGCAGGGTGATACGAAGAATCTGGCCGGGATGCCAGAGCCGCATCCGCGGTCCCCATGTTCCCGTTCCCCTGCAAACGATGGCGGTCATGCCGTCCACCTCGTATCTTCCCTCCAGGAGCGGATACCGCTTTTTGACCAGGTAGCCGAAGGGCCAGATCTGTCCGCCATGGGTGTGACCGCTGAGCATCAGCCCCACGCCTTGACCGGCCGCCTTTTCAGCTTGCCACGGCGTATGGGAGAGAAGAATGGCAGCACCTGGGGGGCGGCCTTCGAGTGCTTGCAGGATTGGATCTTTGCCCTGGCCATTTCGGCGGTTGATGGTCAGATCTTCCACGCCTGCCAGGACAAGGCCCGGTCTCACTTGTGTCCAGGTGTTGTTCAACAGTGTGAAACCTGCCGTTTTAAACAGATTTGTTTTGTTTCCACCGTAAAATTCATGGTTTCCAAGCACCGCCCATAGACCGTAGGGTGTGGAGAGTTGCTTGAATGGTTCAATCCATTGGTCTTCAGAAGGACCGCCATGGCCTTCAAAAATATCACCCAGCAATACCACAAGGTCGGGCTTCTCCGCCTTTATCTGAGTGATCCGGGCCTCCAGCCAATCCTTGCCGAGCTGTGAACCCAGATGCATATCCGATAGGGCAATGATAACGGTTCCATCCAGAGCATCGGGCAGGCCGGGAAGGCTTACTTCATATTTTTCCACCAGTGGCGGTCGAAGGCCCTGAACGAGAGCAATTATTGAGAGTACCATCCCGATTAACAGGGCAATTCCACGCAGGAAAGGTGATAGCCGGGGCATGATAAAACCGAATAAAGTGACAAGATCGATGAAAAGAAGAGGCAGAAATATCAGAAATAAAATCGCCATCCAGGTCATTCCGAGGAATTCAAGAACCCCGGCCGGAATTCTTGTTCCGTCATGCCCGATGACACGGCCAAGGATGAAAATAAGCCACAGGATCACGGCTGAAAAAATAAACCCCTTTCGAGGTATGTGCTGAACCACAAAAGGTACAGAGGCCGTTCTCCAGAAAACATAAACATGCATGAAGGTGCAGACTGATATCAGGATGGTTCCAAACATGATCCTCCAAAAAAGCAATGATTTTTATTTTTTGAACGGAACTGCGTTTAAGAGTTCCATAAGTTCCGCTGCCACAAATCCGCCTGCCAGAGCCAATGCAAAATCATTCATGGAAATGGGGCCGAAACGAAAAAGGTGCCTGAGAAACGGAATCAGACCTGTCAGTTTTTCATATGCGATTCGGCTCATGCCTCTTCCTTAATGATGGTGATGATGATGGTCATGGTCATGGTCATGGTCGTGATCATGCACCTTTTTTTTTATGCTTATCGGCATTGGTTTATACTCCTGCATTCTCAGTGGTTTTTCAAGACCGCTGTTAAAAAGAAGATCTTCATTAGTAAAAATATCCAGGGTCGGTCCATCGGCGGTGATGGTCCCCTGATGAAGGACAATGGTGCGCTCACACACGTCCAGGGCCATGTCCAGGTCGTGGGTGGCAATGATCTTGGTGTGTTCAAAGCTTTGAAGAAGGCTGATGAGACGTTTGCGCGACAGGGGGTCAAGGTTTGAGGTCGGTTCATCCATGACCAGGATATCGGGGGATACGGCCAGGATTGTGGCTATGGCAACAGCCCGTTTTTCACCGCCAGATAATTTATGGGGTGGCCGATTTCTCAGGTGGGAAGCGCCGACGGTTTCAAGGGCATGAGCCACTCGTTTTTCCACTTCCTGTTCCGTCAGGCCAAGATTCATGGGGCCAAAGGCCACATCATCAAACACCGTGGGCATGAAAAGCTGGTCGTCCGGGTCCTGGAACACCATCCCCAGGGAGCGCCGGACGGCTTTGATGTTTTTTTTGTTTAAATGATGGTCGCCGATGATGATATCCCCTTTTGTTGTGGTCAGGCACCCGTTCAGATGCAGCAGGAGGGTGGATTTCCCGGCTCCGTTGGCACCCACCAGGGCCACGGATTCCCCATGGGTGATGGTGAATGAGATGCCGTTGATCCCCATGGTTCCGTCCGGATAGGTGTAATAAAGATTGTCGGCCTTGACAATATGATGACTCATTTAAAAAAATCCTTCAATGATGCTGCCGACTATCACCGACAGGTTATAGCTTCGGGCAAGAATAAAGAAAAAAGACCAGGAAAGGATGAACAGGAGATCTTTATGCCCGAAGTGCATGGGCCGTGAAACCCGGATATGACCGTCAAATCCCCGGCAGAGCATGGCCAGATGGATGCGATGAGCCCGATCCAGGGTTCGGAGCAGCAACTGCCCCAGAAGAGGGACAAAAACTTTAAAGCGCAGGCCGCTGGTATCAAAAGTCCGGAGTGATCTGGCCCGGATCATCCGGGATGCCTCCTCGATCAGGACAAAGAGATACCGGTATAAAAACAGGAGCTGAACCACAAAGGGTGTAGGAACTTTCAGCTTTTCAAGGGCCATGCAGACAGTGTTGAACCCGGTGAGGCAGATGAGGATCAGGGCGGCGCCGACGGTCAGGGCAAACCGGATCAGGATGGAAAAAAAGGAGATCCATCCCCCGGACAGGGATAAAGAACCGATCTGCACCAGGGGGGTGGTATCCATGAGGGGGTTAAAGATCCCGATCAATATGGCAAAAGGCGAGACCAGAAGGATCTTTTTGAGCAGATAGAAAACCGGCAGATCAGCGCCGACCAACATTGTCACAGGATAGAGGACAAAGGGAACCATCATGGAAATTTCATACTTCCCCAAGGACACCACCATGACGACATAGATCAGAGTGGTGATGAGTTTTGCCCGGGGATCAAGACGGTGAAGATTGCTTTTACCCGAGGCCAGGGTATCCATGGTCCGGATATCAAAAAGCTGATTTTCAATGGTGGCCATTTATTTCTTTGCCATGGAACGGATCATCTCAGGCCAATGGCTGGTTTCCTTTTTTATGTCCGGGCAGCTTTCCGCCGTTTGATGATAAACCCGATCAATAAGGCCAGGCAGAGAGTCAGAAGACCTCCCACAAGGCCGGAGACGGATGTTCCAGGGTTAACTGCAGGCCAGGCTTCTGCGGTTTCTTCCCCGGTAGGGGATTTCTCTGTTTTGAACCCATAACCGGGCAGAAAAGCCGTTTTCTCCTGGATGGCGGCAAGGGATGAATGAATACCATTTTCCGGGGATGACAGTTCTTCAACCCCGGCTGTTCTGAACATAGCCCATTCCAGTCCGTCCGGATGGGAAGAGGCAAACCAGCTCAAAGCCCCGCCCACAATGACGGCAGCAACAGCAAATCCGATGATCACTTTTCGGATGGAATATCCTTTTACCACATGGAGGGAAAGGGAATCGGAAAGGATTTCAGGCCGACTTTTCCACACAAACATGACCACGGCAGCGGTTGTTATGCCTTCAACCAGACCGATGGCAAGGTGGATGGGCAGCATCAGTACCGCAAAGGTGGCAAAGGTAAGCTCTGATATACCTGAAAAAAGAGTTTCAAGGACAACACAAAATGCACCCATCTGCAACCCGATGATGGCACAAAGAATTGCCCCAGCCATGATGAAACCGGAAGACGCCTTGTCCCTGACAATGGGTTTATAGATGAACGGATAACAGATAAAACAAGGGAAAAAACCAAGATTGAAGATGTTACATCCCAGGGCCAGAAGTCCGCCATCGGCAAAAAACAGGGCCTGGACGGTGAGGACCGAGGCCATGGTCAGAAATGCTGCATGGGGACCCAGAAGGATGGCCAGGATCATTCCGCCGCCGAGATGGCCGCTGGATCCGGTGGCCGGTATGGTGAAATTGATCATCTGGGCTGCAAAAATAAAAGCCCCGAGAACTCCCATGAGGGGGATTTTCCGATCATCCAGATCCTGTTTAACTTTTTTTGAACAATATCCGATAAGGCCTGCCGAAGCAGCCCACAGGGTCCCACCCACTGCCGGGGAAATCAGCGCATCTGCCATATGCATGATAAAATCTCCTTTAATCTGAAAACCGATCTGTTATTTTTCCATCCGACCAAATAAAAACCACGCAAAGCCAGCGTTAAAATATACGCAAACCTTCGTGGTTGAGTTGTTATAAATCTTACTTCGTAAAAATTCTAAAAAAATTTCCGCAGACTTCATGTCTGCATTAAAAATTATTTTTAAATAGAATGAATTCCGGCAGATGTCAATTATAATATTTTTAGTAAGTTCAAACTGATTTCAGAAAAAGATAAACATTTCTGAATCTCTGTGGTATCCAAAAATATAAAATTGTTCCAGGGATATCACATGATAACAAAAGAAAAATTCAAATATTTCTTCAAATGGACCAGGATTGCTCTTATCGAAGCCTTTGAAAAGCTTCAGAAGAAATATTAGGAACAGGAAAGACAAAATAAAGAAGGAATCCCCTATTGAACCCATCTATCAATATCATTTATGATAAAACCGGCAACCTTTCCATTGATCGGTTTTCCGTCCGCCACGGAGAAGCCTGGTGCATATTCGGGTTGACCCATTTCCGTCCGCCACGGAGAAGCCTGGTGCATATTCGGGTTGACCCATTCCGGAGTTCATGAATTTTTCAGGCGCATCACCAGGGAGATGCCGGATATGGCGGGAAAACCATATTTCAGGGATTAAGCCTGTCCATCGCGTCGGGGCAGCACACCCTAATCACAGGCCCCAACGGCAGCGGCAAATCCACCCTTCTCCAGATGATCATTGGGGATCATCCGGCCTGTTATCAGAATAATCTATCGATCTTCGGCATTCAAAGAGGCAGCGGTGAATCCATCTGGGATCTGAAAAAAGAAATGGGCATTGTCAGCTCCGACCTGCATAGGAATTATCATGTGCCGGGAAGCGTCTTGAGCTGCATCATTTCAGGCTATTTTGACTCCATTGGCGTATACCGAACCGTAACACTAAAGCAAAAAGAAGAGGCTATGAAATGGCTTAGCCGCATCGGCATGAAGGGAAAGGCTCAGAGCCCCTTCCGTGACCTGAGTTTTGCCGATCAGCGTCTGGCGCTGATTGCCCGGGCCTTGATCAAAGTACCGAAATTGCTGATCCTGGATGAACCCACCCAGGGTCTGGATGAATTGAACCGCAAAGCCGTGATTAATTTTATCGAAGATGTGGCAAAGGAAAAAATTTGCACCATACTTTACGTCAGCCACCGCAAGGATGAATTCAGAAGTTTTTTCACTCAGCACATTAAAATGGGGTAATCAGATGAGCAGCCCTCTTTTTTTCAAAAGGGGGACCGGGTCCACGATGTGCCGGGGGAACCATTTTTTCTGCTCCTTGATGCCCTGGGCCAGGGACAAAAGTTCGGAAAAATGCAGGATGGGGATGGGGGCATCCAGGGTGCAGCGGATTTCAAGGTTCAGATGGCACATGGCGCAGGCCGTGACAAGGCATTCAGCCCCTGCTTCCATGGCTTTGAAAATGATTTCGTTTACGACTTTTCTGGCGATATCCGGTTTTGCAACGGACAGATAGGTGCCGCAGCACCGGTTGGCATAGCCATAGGACACAATGTCGGCCCCCAGTTGCGTGAGGCTTTTTTCAATGATCCCGGCATGGCTTTTCTCAAACCTCAGATCCGGGGGCATGGAGAGCATGCAGCCGTAATAGGGAGCTACCTTGATGTGTTTTAATTTTTCACCCGGATTTTCCATATGATCTTTCAGGTCAATCCGGTTGAAAATCTCAAAAAAATGGATGATCTCAAGATCCTCATCAAAAGGCGTTTCAAAAAAAT
>JFJP01027498.1_pt1 | contig 11730 bp, 12 predicted proteins | sample 431651 | NCBI WGS metagenome assembly JFJP01 (sample SAMN02602958, study PRJNA72255) | Microbial mat metagenome, whole genome shotgun sequencing project. | biome: fresh water; feature: sink hole; material: water; isolation source: purple microbial (photo- and chemosynthetic) mats found in... | reverse complement strand
GCTTTTTTCGATTTCTGGAAATATCTTTGATTTCTTAATTTGAAATTTTCCAAAAAAAATATAAAAATTCGATTTTAGAATTCTTTAGTTGTAAATAAAATTGATAACATACAAAAAATTAGAAAGAATTTCAATAATAAATAAAAATATAAAAATTAAAAAAAATTAAAAATATGATAAAAAAAATTTAAAAATTTATAAACAATTTTAATTTTTCAATGATTTTTATTTTTTTTAACGATTATTTTGATAAAAAAGATAGGATTTTTTTTGAAGAATATTAATAAAAGCTAGTCTAATAATTCTAAAAAACCAATTCCTAAGTAAGAACTATGTTGAAATTTTAAAAATTTAGCTGATTTTAATGTGTTAAATTCAATTTTTTGGATTTTTTTTTGGCTGAAATCAGGCAACTTTCCAATTGAGACCCAATTATTTTTATCCAGAGAAACTAAAATATCAGCTCCATTGCCGTTGTTTGGACTCCATAGACTACTATCTCCATGCCAACCCGCCACATTCATTGCTTTAAAATCGATAAATTGATGATACTCCAAAATTATCCATCCTGGTGTATTTGCACAAATACCTTTTGTCAAAGTTAAATCAGTCAAATCATTGAAATTATTTGTTCCTGCTGTTTTATTATTAGCAAAATAAGTACCACTAAATTCCATTTTAACAATTGTTTTGTTTTTTTTCTTTAAAGCAGAAGCAAGTCCGTTCAAAATCTCTAAAGAATTTTTAGATATTTCGTCAAATAATTTTTCATCTAAAATAAATTGATATTTAGAGGACCATTCCGTAAAAAATTGCTGAGTTGTTGCGATCGCTTTTTCTCGAACTTCGTTCTTTGATGATAAAAAATTGTTGATTTTAGCATCAAACTCTTTCTCTTTTTCATAGAATTTTTCTATTGAAATCTCGTTAATCGCATCTCTGATTGGCCCTAAGTTAAACGCTTGATCTAATGAATTTTTTAATTTCGCAAATAAATCCATTTCATTTTTGCTATTAATTTGAGAGAGGATTTGTTTTTTGATCAAGTCAATTTCGTTCAAAAAATTTGCGGTAAATATTTCAAATAATGATTCTAATTTTGAAGCTATTTGATCAAATGAAGAAGAATTGAATTCTTTTTGAATTTTTCTGATTGATTCATCAGCAGGCCAATTTTCCAATATATTGTTTTTAATGTCAGAGATTCCAAAAGCATAATCATGATGATCAAAATGAAACTGACTTATGCATTTCCAACATAATAATCTATTATTTTTGCAGCTTTCCTTGAGGCAAATTGCCACTTTATCTTCAGAAAGATGGTTCTTTTGGTTGCATTTGAGATTTAAAGAATCCTGAATCATTTTTTAAAAAAAATGTTTGAATTTAATTTTGTTTTATGCAATAATTTTTATATTTAATTTGTTTTATGCTATAATTTTTGAATTGTTTATTGATATTAAAAAAAAAAATTTATTTTTTAATTCTATTTCGTAAATGGATTTTGGCCACCAAATTGGATGTCGCAGTAAAAAGACTTTCACTGTTGCAAACCATATCATAATCTACCATGAAATGTTCCATTCTTTTTCTGAACTCATCCCAAAGGCATCTTGTTTCCCTTTTCCCACACATATTCATATAATCTCCATTATACCTGATCATGATGTATTCTTTTTCATCAATTTTATGCAATTCAACCAACAGATTTGCTGCAAACTCAGGGCTTAAAGCGCAATTCAGACTAAGATTTGTTCTACCTGTAAGAATTTTTTCTTCAATGCATTGATAATCCGTTAAATTCAAACCAGCCATAAACACTATTAATGTTGAATCATGAGCACTGAACATTTTCCATTTCAATTTATCTCCAGCCAATTTTTTTGAAAAACTGCTAATGATTTCTTCATAGAATGGCGTCACATAAAATTGCAAATTTTCTTTCATTCCAGTCAAATAATAAAACATATCCTCTGAAGCTATTAAAGTTAAATTTTTCCATAAGTCTTTGGTCATATTTGTTGGGATTGCCTTGTCAGCATAGATATCACAAACAAAAACATCATAAATTTTTGAAATATCATGAAAAGTCAAGGTTTGGATCTCTTCATCAGAAAAGTTTACTAATTTTCCGACTTCAACAAAAGTATTGTTTCTGTATCGATCATTAAGTTCTTGATAATAAGATGAATTTAGGATTTTTTGTCTATAAACATTGATAACTGAACAATTAGTTTTAAAAGGCAATAACAATTTATCATTGTTAGTTGGCAAAGTGTGAATAGGGATTGGCTGAAAGGCATTAGGGAGTGCATCTTTATGATGTTCTTTTTTTAGGTATTCAATTGAAAACGGTGGGTTTTCGAGCATAGGGTCCAGATTTAGAGGAATTTTAGGCCCATAACCCAAAGGATAAAATCCATATAATTGAGAAGTTGCACTTTGCAAAGTTCTGTTGTAATTTGTCGACCTTGCATAGAATTCAAAGGGATCAAATGTTTTTGAAAGGAATTCAAGTTCATCTACATAAATTGATCGCAAAAATCTCCCTAAATTATACTGTTCTCTCATGCCAACACCTGTCAATTCTCCCCAATGTAGAAATTCCCCTGCATTCCAATAGTCATAGTTAGGTTCACGAGCTCCATGACGAGACACTTCAATGACCATGAGGAGCTCAGTTTTGACAAGAAGAAAACAAAGAGAAGCGATTAAATATATAAGGCAAAGTTTCATTGTAAAGGGATTTTCAAATTTGTAATTTTATAAATTATATTTTATAAGTTTTTTTCTCAATTGAATTTTTTTAATTTCTTTTTTTACTAAATCTAAATAAAAAAAAATGAATCCAAAACAGTTAATCACGAGTTTATTCATAAAAGATATTTGAATAAAATATTTTAAAACAATTAAAATTTTATAATGATTTGTACAATTTTTCAACAAATTATTTTTAATATATGAGATTAATGATGATTGATGTTCAAAATAAAAGTTACTTTACTTTTCAAAACCATTATCTGGGCAAAAACTTCAAGCTTTTCCTAAAATTTTATCAGCTTTTTTGAAGCCATATAATTGAGAAGTGGCATTGTAACGTTCTGTTGGAATCTGTGGATCTTTCATAGAATCATTTCTTGACAAAAATTCAAATCAGAAACAAAACGCCTTTTAATCTTCTGATCGTCGGCATTGTAACAACCTGTAACCTGTATTGGTCACGTAGCAGCATCTGCGACAAACTTCAATTAGAGCAATAACCTGCAACTTGAATTTTCACAAAATAAAAGAATATCAATAATATAAAAAAATTCTTCATTAAATAAAAAAAAATTATTAATTCATATATAATATGGTAATTTAAAAGATTTCTTTACCAAAGTTTATATTCTGATATAAATGGATTCAAAATTGAATAATTTTTAAATTTATCTTCAAGTGGTCGAATTTCACACTTGATTGTTATCAGCGGCTCACTAATTTCTTCTAAATTATCCAAAACTATCATATCTTTCGAGACTTTTTCATCTAACTCTAAAACATTTATCTTGAAATAACAACAAGTTTCCAAACAATCTGCTGCTAGGTTCTGCAGAAAATAACCATAGGCATTCTCCAAATAGTTCAAATCAATCAATAAAACTGCTTTTTCTAGGACATTCAAGGGTAGAATGACTTTTTTATTTGAAAAAGTAACCCAAGAACAATCCAAGCTAATAGCATCTTTTTCAAGTTGCAATGCTTTTGAATTTATAAAGATATGTTTTACAGAACGATTTCCCTCATTTTTAATTTCTTGACAAAAGTTCATTTCAAAATAATTGAACATCTTCATTATTTGATATCTAAATGAACATAAAGATTTTTCAAACAGGACTTTTTTATCATTTAAAGAATATTGCAGAGCTTGGATTTGGGTATTAACATTTAATTTATGCATCAATATGCTTTCAATTTCATTTTGATTAAAATTGTTGGAATTGTTAATGATATTCATGAATCTCTTCACCTCATCTTTATCAATCGAATCTTCCCATTTTACATTAAACAACAGAAAACTGAAGATTGCAGGCAAAATACAAGCTCGTTTACTTATTTTCATTAAAGAACAATAGAGATTTTTCATGTAATTAATTTCGCCAATATCAAAAATCAAACAAAAGAGGAAAAAAGATTGGAGTTGATTGGAAATCACAAAATTGTAGGACCCATCCTTCTCATATGGAGTTAACCTGCTTAGATCTATTTTTTCTGCAATGAATCTCTTATTATTATCATAAAAGAATTTAAAATGATTATTTAAAATCAATGTTTCAAATAAATTGTACATCCCAGTAAATTTCATTCTTTTGTTAAAAATATTCATAAATGTAAATGATTTCAAATCTTTGCCTAAATTTATCAAATAATAATCTAGAAAAAACTGCAAACTGTTGATGAATTTCTTGTTCACTAACATCTCGAAACCATTAATGTTTTCATTCATCAGAAGGAAATCATCCCTAACATCATTTACTTCAATTCTGAGATTTTTGCAAAGCTTAAATAGCTGATCATCTCTAATCTTTGAATCCAAAATCTCCTTCATATTACTCTTTAAGAATTTTTGTTTGAAATCTTCTGAATTCATATTAAAAATCTGTTCCCAAATCATTTTCATATCAGCAAAAGACCCACTTAGCCAAACATCTTTGAAATTCAATGAAATTTTGCTCAAAACTTCTTTCTTCAAATAGTTAAATTTGTGATTCTTTAAAAATAATTGGATAATTTTGATTCGATCATTCATTAATTCACCTGGTATCGAGGCTTCCCATTCCAATAAAATCAATAAAATATTATAGAATCTTCTTTTATAGGCGATATCATATAGATTTTTTTTAGATTTTTTCAAACAAAGCTTATAATCTTCTGTGTTAGTATAGAAAAGAACTCCTAATTTTCTTATAATATGAAGTTCTTTTGATGAAGATTTTTCATGAAGATGGAGTTTAAAAGCTATGAAACCTGATGGATTGAAGGTATCTATTTGCTTTAAAATATTCAAATATGCTGGTTTGTTGAGTTTAACACATTCATAAATCGAAATCAACACGAAATTATTGTCTAAATTAAAAGAAGATGAGATACTCAAAGAATTCCTATCCATTAAAATTCTCAAAATAAATAAAGGAGTTGCTTTGATACCATGCAAGAATTTTTTATTTTTGTTTTGATGAAAAAAGCAAAAAATATTGTCGATTAGTTCTATAAAATAGTTTAAATCCAATGAATTTATAAGAAAAACAATATAGTTCTTCAGTAGTTTTTTGAATAAGCTTTCATTTTGCTTGTAATTTTCCAAACAATAATCTAAAGAATCTATTATTAAAATACCAATATCTCTTTCAGAGAAGAGTTTTTGGAGGTGATTGATTAAATTGATAATTGTTTCATTGAAGGTTTTTCTTTGGGTCTCATAAAGAATTTTTTTAAAGATTGCGGCTAATAAATTTTGGTGAATATCTTTGATTGAGCTTCTTGTTGGCTCTTTCTCATTTTCTTGTTTTGATTTTATCAATGTCGAATATAAAGAATGAAGAATCCTTTTGAAAAGGTTTATAGGTTTCATGACTATTTCTATTTTTTTGTGTTTTTTGTAATCAGATTTCGTAATTATTTGATGAGAAAACACACGAGCGAAGAGGTCATAAAGAAATTTCTTAAATTTGATAATCAAACTCAAATTTTTCTGGCTTTTAATTTCTTGAAATAAAACTTTAAGACTTGAATCTATTTCTTTGATTAAATTTTCAATTATCATGAAGAAATCTTTATTAATTGGTTTTAAATCTATCTCAAAGAGAAGCTCTAAAAAATGAGTTTGTTCTCGATACCGCTCAAAAGGAAATATGTCTGAACAAAAGACATTTAAATTTATGGTTTTTTCTTTGTAATACCTCAACAAGAACTCATAATTCCCATTAATCAATAACGCCTTTGCAACATTCACATCATAAATATAAACGAATTCATAATAATCCTTTAAATTTTTGCTCGGTTTTAAACCCAAAATAAAACAACGAAAAACTTCTTCGATATCAACCTTCAAGAAATTCCTCATCTTCTCACACACAGCCCAAAAGCCATCTTTTGGAACCAAATTTCCCAATAGATTGCATTCATCATCCTCTTCTTTTTCATCTTTTTTCCCAGATAAAGCATAAATGAATGGTATTTCATCAGTTAAGTTTTCTTGTAAAATTAACTCCTCATAGTGTTCTTTATTGATATTTTTTCTTAAATGTTTTATGATAAGTGATTTATTGTGAATACTTAGATTCTTATTCAGTAACAAACAATGCATAATATTTTCTCCTCTTTTATTCCTCCAAAATAAATTTTGATTGGTTTTCGCCAATTGAACTATTGAAGGCAATAGAGATATTATTTGTGAAGTAGAAACCATTTTTTTAAATATCAAAAGAAAAGGGGTATCTCCACTTTGATTTGCTACAAAGAGCAAATTTTGATAAAAGGAAAGAGTTTCTAATCGAAGTTCCCGTTGAAAATCAGATAATTCACAGATTGCATGCAATCTTGTGAGCTTCAAATTATATTCATTGGGACTTATGTCATTGGCAAACTTTTTATTCAGAATATCGAACCAAAAATTTGAGTTCTTCAGTTTGTTTAAGGCTTTTTTGTGATGTGGCAAATAATCTTGATATTCCTCATAAATTAAAAAGTCTAACATTTCAACAGAAAACTCCTGATTTTCTTGATTTGTGTTCAAAACAATATTTTGTGAAAATGTTTGGCTCTTGTTAATTGAAAATTGGAGGTTTCGTGGATTAAATTGATTGGATTCTGGAGACATTTTAATAAAATCTTCGCTTATTTCAGATCCCATTGGACTTTTTTTGATAGAAACAAGGCTTTGATCATCGTTTTCGATTGTTTTATTCTCCAAATATAAAGCTCGTTTCTGACTGGGATATTCAGAAGAAGCCTTCATTTTGGACGATTTGTTTTTATTACCCATAGATCTTTATTTTTAATTAAATTTTTGTCAGTCAACTCAATAATCAAATAATCAGATATAAAATGAAAATTAAAAAATTATTAAAAAAACTAAATTTTTTTAAAAAAACAATTTTTTTCTTATTTTAATACAAATAATAATTTCCAAAATTTAATGGAAACCCTGACAAAAATATGTTTTTTTTTTCAGATTTTATAACAATGGAATCAATGTAAGCCTGACGAAAAGAATCAATAATAAAAGGAATTGAAATAATTTTATTTAATATATTGATTGTTTCATTTTTTTCGCAAATTAAAAAGTATATAAGATTTAAAATATTTCTGTTTAAAAAAAATGGAAAATTTGGATAAAGCCGAGAGCAATTTCCATAAATATCTTGATGACGAAATACATTACATCTTCGATAGACAGACTGACCTTTCAACCATAAATTTTGCTATGGATTTAACCAAACTAAAAGATAAACGATTTGAGAAAATTTTCTATTATTATGATGAAAAAACTTTCTGTGATAAATATGATTGGCAGGGCATTGAAAAGCTTACTGATGGAAGAATTGATCCTGAAGAAGATTTGCTTCTGTATAAACCTGAGTACGTCGATAAAATTGCTGAATATTGCGAAGAAAAAGTTTTTCTTTGTCCGCGTTGCAAAAAAGAAGAGATGACTTTTCTGGAAATGAGAACTCATTTATATGAATGTCCCGAAAATTACATCAGAAACTACTTTTATCCAGAATTAACTTATGAGCCTGAGACCAATGGAGAACTCAAAACCTATGGTCAACAATATGTAAATTCAAGAAATTTACAGTGTTGGAATTAAGTTTTTTTTAAATTTTAGATCAGAAAAAAAAATGTGCCAAAAGCAGCCTGCAATAATGTCCCGAATCAATCAATTTTCTTTGAGCAGCAACTCAAAGCAGCAAAAGAAAACCCAGCCTTTAAAATTTTCATTACTTTGCTTGAAAGCGAAATCAAAGATAAAACGAAACCGATTGTCTCAAAGGAAGACCAGTATAACAATTAGTTATATGCACTAATTGTTTTATTTGTTATAAATTTGATAAAACATAGAAAAAGATGGCTTGAAGAGAAGAATCCGGATGATAAACATATTAGAAAAACTGAAATTAAAGAAGAAAAAGCAAGAATTTTCATGATTGGTGGTGAAAGGATTTGGGGAACTGAGTTGAAAAATGATTCTTTGACTTTGAAATTCACTTTTGTTGGTAATATTTTATAAAATTATTTTTATTTATTTTTAATTTAAGAACAAAAACTTTTCAATCCTGGGGTTGACGGAGCCTATTAATAAGCGAAAGAAATTAAAAAAAAATAATATAAAGACTTTTTTTCGAATTTAACTTCAAAACGTAAAAATTAAAACTGATTTTTTATTATTTTTTTTCAAACTTTTTGTTAAACTTTAAATAAAAAATATTTTTCATTTCCCTTGGGAAAAAATGAGCAAAACTGTTACATTTTCTCAAACTTACACCCATTTCTTATCATAATTTTCATAATAGAACCTTTTAAGTTTAGATGATTTGAGCAAAGACCCGTCATTAGAAAAGAATTTGATTACAAGGTTAAAAAACAATAAATACAAATTTTATTTAAAATCTGAAACAGTCCACGTTCGTTATATGCTTGCAAGAAGCAAGGAATCCTTCCTTCAGAGCTTCAGTCTAAAACTCCATTAGAATTAAAAGAGCTCTATCAGAATGATATTTCAAACGAGGATGATTTGAATGCGATTGTTCAACGTTATGAAGAAAAACGAAAAGAGAAAATCCAGATTCTTTTGCAAGTTTTTGAATTTTTATGAGCTTTTTAATAAAGCAAATGTAGGAAAGAGCAGAAATTCTAGAAGCTGAGAAAAATGGAAATATGTCAAAATATAAAAGCGTAACTTTTTTCTTTTAATTAAATTAAGAGATTTTTTCTAAATTTTGACAGTTGCAACTAAATAAAAACTCAACAAATGAGTCAAAAATGAATAATTCCGGAGTCAATAAAAGCCAGCAGAACTCCAGTTTGATTGAGGCAGAGAAGAAACAATTAGAAAAAATTAAGCAGCGACAAGTGAAATAAAACAGACTTTCTTGATTTTTATAACAAAATTATTTTTGATTAATAAAAAAAAATATTGATAAAATTAGAAAATATTCACTTTTTTTTATTTTTCTGATTTTCCCTTATAAATGAATTAATTAGAAAAAAGAAATTGAGCAAATGATGGAATATGAATTAAAGATGCAACAAATCAGAGAGCTAAATGAGGAAAAGTCAAAACAGGTGAAAGAGAGAGAGCAAGAAAGAGAGAAGGACTTATTGAAAAGAAAGAAAGAAGTATATTTATAATTAAAATCTTGTTTAATAATTCAAATATGTGCAGGCTGATGAAGAGAAATTTAATAAAGAAATGGAGAAAAAGAAAAAAGATGAAGAAGAAGCTGAAGAAAATAAGCGACGAGCTGAAGAATTATTTAAGAAAGTTCTATTAAATTTAAAGATTTTTGTTTAAATTTAAATAAATGATTAATTTTTTAGGAGCAAGAAAGAATGGCAACTGAAAAAGAAAAGGAGAAGAAAAGAAAAAAAGAAGCTCAAGAAAAAGAAGAGCAACAAAAAATAAAGCAAGAGGGCTTTAAGAAGCAAACAGAAGAAATTGTCAAGAAACAACAAGTGCTTTTGGAGGAGAAAAAAAATGAAATGGACGAAAAGGATTTGAGAAGAAAAGAGGTTTTTATAGAAAACTATATAAAAAAAAATATTAAAATTTTAAATTTTAGATGATGCTGTTACAGCAACAGGAGAAAATCAAAGAATCTCTAAAGCTTAGGGCTTATCATGAAGAAAAAATCAAAAAAGCTCTCGAAAAAAACGATATGGAATTAATTAAAAAAAGAGAAGTAAAATCTAAATTGATTGACTTTAATAATTTTTTTCTCTCTCGAATATAAATATGAAAATAATAATTTTATTCGATTTTACATAAAATCTATCAATAAAATTACAAAAGAATTATGAAAACAAACAAAAAATCACTGAAGATCAGCGAAAAAGCTTCGAGTCTCAAAGAGTATCGAAAAAAGAGGAAACTCGATTAAAATCAATGGACAAACAAGTAATGATTGAAAAAGTGCTTCAGACAAATACCCAGAAAGAAGAAGACAAAAGACAAAACTATTATTATAAGCAAGGTGTGATTGAGCAAAGAAAGAAGATTCTTGAAGAGGAAGAAAAAGAAAGAATCCAGAAGAAGAAAATCGAGCTTATCAATAAAGAAGATCAAAGAAAAAACGTTTTTTTTTTTTAATTGAAACTTTTTAATTATTTTATTTTTTCAGGTTAAATTGAATAATGAGAAACTTGGTGAAGAAAAAATAAATTATTATGTTTCAAAACTGGAAGAAGCTGATGCGAAAGTGGCTCGAGTAAAAGAAAAACAAGAAGAAGAATTGAAACAGAAGCATATAGCTGATTTGTTAAAGAGAATTGATAAACGTGAGAACGTTGAAAGAATTACTAGAATTGGGGAATTTGAAAAGGAGGCGATCACTGAGAAGATCAAACTCGATAGCATTCGAGCAGAACAATTGAGGTTTTTAAAGAAATTTTTATCTATTTAAATGTTTTATTATAGGAAAGAAAGAGACTTGCTTTTGGAGACCAGAGTTCTAATGAAAAAAGAAATCGATTTGAACAAACAGCAAATTTTCGAAAAATTTGATCAGGTTAAAAAAGGAAAGGTAAATCTGAATTTTCATTTAGAAAAATAATTAAGGAATTCTTAATTTTTTTTTAGTTAGATGCGAATAGTTTAGTTCAAGAATATGGATTATCCCCGATTCATTCGCCAGAAAAAGAAAAAGAAAAATCAGCTCAGGCTTTTTCACATGTGGTAAAACCACAAAAAGTTGTTAATGCTCCTCCACAAAAAAAAAAGAATAATCAAGTTAATAATAATAATCAAGCTAACAATAATCATGCTAATAATAATCAAACTAATAATGCGAATGGCAGCATTCCACAAACAAAGAAAAACTATAATGATGCGAGTAAAAATCAAAAAAAAGTGAGTGGAAATGATACAGATAAAAAGAAAGTGCTGAATGATCTGAAAATGAAATTAAATAATGAGATGTTGGCAGTTCTGGAAGAAGAACAGAATAGAGAACTCGAAAGAGATGAACAACAGGAAAAGATTCAAGATATTGAACAAAGGAAAGAATTGGAGAAAAAATTTGGAATCGATAGGGCTTTGGCGCAAAAACGAATTCAAGAATTATCTGAGTATTTTTTAATTATCTAGTTAAAGTTTATTTTTTTAATTTTTTTAGCAAACACGATAAGGACATTGAGAGTTTCATCAAAATTAATAGAATAAAGAGGAATTAAGCTTTTAATTTTAAAGTTTGTTATTTTTTCTACACTGATTTTCATTTTTATTTGAAAGAAAAATAGAATTCATTGAAAATTATCTTTCATTAAAAACAAACAAAAATAAAACAAGATTTTCTTCTTTAAAAAAGAAAATAACCATTAAGTATAAAAATGAGAAAGAAAAAAATTAATTATCATAAAAAGCAAAGAAAAACCATCCACCCAATAACAAAGTTTTTCAAAAGAAATAATTTATTTTTTTTTAAAATGAAATTAAAAAAAAAACGAAAAGAAAAAAAAAAAATAGATTTA
>JFJP01012359.1_pt1 | contig 11732 bp, 11 predicted proteins | sample 431651 | NCBI WGS metagenome assembly JFJP01 (sample SAMN02602958, study PRJNA72255) | Microbial mat metagenome, whole genome shotgun sequencing project. | biome: fresh water; feature: sink hole; material: water; isolation source: purple microbial (photo- and chemosynthetic) mats found in... | reverse complement strand
GAATCTAATAATCCGCTGGCGACCTGCCCCACCGTGCCATCGCCGCCGATTGCAAAGACGGCATCATATTTTTCTGCGGCGGCTTGGTGCGCGGTCTGCGTGGCATGTGTTCCGCTTAATGTTTCAGCGATCTCCATGCTCCAGCCTGCGGCTTTTAGCGGATGAATAATTCCGCGCACAAATCGCCGCACGGGGAAACGTCCGGCCGCTGGGTTGTAGAGGAGAAGTCCCTTTCGCATGAATGGGATTATAGCGGTGATTGCTCAGACCTCCGAGTTCTTTAAGAACTTAGAAGTTAAATGCTTGCACTGCACGAAAAAACAAAAAAATCTTTCACCACTGAGAACACAGAGAACACGGAGTTTTTATGGTTTTCTCAGTGGACTCTGTGCGCTCTGTGGTGAAGTTGGAAAATTCATTTAGGCTGTTTTAGATTGTTTCAGGCTATCCATGCCATCTTTCAGCGTCTGTGCCGACCGCTCCAGTGCAGATTGTTCCTCAGGGTATAGTTCTGTCTGCACAATACGTTTGACCCCGCCCTGCCCAACAATGCAGGGGATTCCCAAACAAACATCATTTAGTCCGTACTCACCTTCAAGGTAAGTGGAGACGGTTAATACGCTGTTCTGGTCTTGCAAAATAGTTCCGACAATACGCGCCAGTGACATGCCGATCCCAAAATAGGTGGAGCCTTTGTAATTGATGATGTGATAAGCGGAATCCTTCACTTCGCGCACAATGCGGTCGCGTTCACCGTGCCAGTCGCGGCAGTTGCCGCACTGCGGACAGTAATTATCCATCGGCACACCAGCCACATGCGTCATTGACCAGGCCGCCACTTCGCTGTCACCGTGTTCGCCCAAAATATAAGCGTGGACATTGCCCACATCCACTTTGCAATGCTGGCTGATGAGGTAACGGAAGCGAGCGCTATCGAGCACAGTACCAGAACCGATGACGCGGTTCTTCGCCCAACCGGAACGTTTCAACGCCACCTGAGTCAAAATATCCACTGGGTTGCTGGCTACCAGCAAAACAGCCTGCGATTTTTGAGCCACGATCTCGTCAACAATACCTTCGACGATTGCGGCATTTTTTTGCAGCAAGTTCAAACGCGATTCGCCCGGAGCCTGTTTTGCCCCAGCCGTAACGACAATTACCTGCGCGTCGGCATAATCGCGGTTATCTCCCGCGCGGATCTGCACCGATGGGTAAAAAGGCAAACCGTGTGCCAAGTCAAGCGCCTGTCCTTCGGCGAAATCGGGATTGGCGTCAATTAAACAGATTTGATCAGATAAACCTTTTTGCGCCAGTGCATAAGCAAAGGTGGAGCCAACTGCGCCCGCGCCAACAATCACAACTTTTCGAGATTTCCAAAGCGTATCCATATTATTCTCCTTCTCTAAATTAGAGCACATCAATACAGATATTATATATCTGATTTGTGATATTTCGAACTATTGTTATCTGATTCTTATGTGACTCTATTGCAAAAAGGCTTTTCTCACCGCGAAGAAGCGAAGTCCACGAAGATTTTTCACTTCGAGTCTTTGAGGCTTCGTGCCTTTGTGGTCAAAAAGCAGGCTCTCAGCCTCTCTGTGTTAGCAAAAAATCCAGTACAAAAAGCAAGCATTTAACTTCTAACTTCCTAATGATATAATCCCCACCAATGAGCGAACCAACTCTCCTCAATGACCGTTATCAACTGCTGGAAAAACTTGGCTCCGGGGGCATGGCCGATGTCTTCCGCGCCCGCGACCTGATGCTGGATCGCGTTGTTGCGATTAAGGTTCTGCGACAAGACTACTCCAGCATTCCAGACTTTCAAAACCACTTCCGCATGGAAGCGCGTTCTGCCGCAAATCTTTCGCACCCCAACATTGTCACCGTGCATGATTTTGGATTTGCAGACAACCTGCTCTTCATCGTCATGGAATATATCCCCGGCAAAGACCTCAAACAACTAATCCGTGAACGCGGACGTTTCACCGTGGAAGCAGGCATCCCGCTCATCATTCAAGCCTGCGCCGGACTTGGCTATGCTCACCGCGCCGGACTTGTTCACTGCGATGTCAAGCCGCACAACATGCTCGTCTCGCCAGATGGACGCCTCAAAGTGACCGACTTCGGCATTGCGCGCGCGCTTGCCACCATTACACCCGGCGAACGCACCGACGTTGTCTGGGGGTCGCCGCTTTACTTTTCGCCCGAACAGGCTCAGGGTGAAGCGCCTTCGCCCGCGTCTGACGTATATTCCATTGGCGTGGTCATGTATGAATTGCTGTGCGGCACGCCACCCTTCACCGCATCCACATCCAGCGAACTGGCGCGGCTGCATATTTCAGCGCGTCCCATCCCCATTCGCGAATATATCCCAGACATCCCCACCGCGTTGGAAGAAATTATTATGAAGGTGCTTTCCAAAGAACCCGCAGCACGCTACCGCACTGCCGATCAACTGGGACGCGTCCTATTAAAATTTGGCACTCAACGAGATGCGCCAGTTCCCGCAATCACTCCCCCCGCGCCGGTAGCAAAACCTGCGCCCGAAGTTGTGGAAAGAATCCCAGCCAAGACCCCACCCCCACCTCCCCGACTTGAACCCGCCCCTGTTCAATACACGCAGCCGGAAGTGGCGGATCAACCCGCCCCCGAACCTGATCGCGCCTTCGAAGAGATTGATTGGGCAACTGTAGGACTTGCCCTGTTGGCAGTGCTGGCTGTCGGCGGACTCATCCCATTTTGGATGATGGTCTTTTTTGCATACAATCCCCCTGTCCGATAAATGAATAAATTTCTGCTTGCTCCCTCCATCATCGCCTCAGACTTCACCCGCCTAGCCAGTGAAATTACCGCCTGCGAAACCGCCGGCGCAGACTGGATTCATGTGGATGTCATGGATGGGCATTTTGTACCCACCATTACCGTTGGACCGCTTTTTGTTGAAGCCTGCAAGCGCGCCGCCAAACTTCCGCTTGATGTGCATTTGATGATCTCCAACCCTGATCAATATTTGGAAGTGTTCGCCAAAGCCGGCGCAGGCAACATCACCGTTCACGTGGAAACCTGCCCAAACTTGATCAAAACCATTGAGAAAATAAAATCTTTGGGCTGTAAGGCGGGCATCACATTAAATCCGCTTACGCCTGCCTCAGCATTGGATGAAGCGCTGCCGCTGGTTGACCTTGTTTTGGTAATGAGCGTCACTCCGGGCTATTCAGGTCAAGCCTTTATGCCTGAAATGATTGAAAAAGTGGAAGAGATTCGCAATAAGTTAAACGCGCTCCGCTCCCCCGCCTGGCTGGAAGTGGATGGCGGCATGACCATTGAAACCATCCCACTCATGTACAACGCCGGAGCAAATGTTTTTGTCGCAGGCAATGCCGCCTTCAAACACCCGCAAGGCGTGGGTCAGGGGATAAAGGCATTGCGAGAGTGCATCACCGATTATTAAATCGGGTCTCTTTCATCTGGATTAAAACAAAAATCACGGCGTGAGCCGCGACCTTTGATGCGAATGGAAAAACAAACCTTAGTTTGAAGACTTGCCGAGTGTTTTGATGCACTTGGCGCACAGAACCTTCTTAACCATGCGACCCTTTTCCATAATTGAAACCTTTTGCAAATTCGGTTTGAATGTGCGATTGGTTGCATGTTGGGAGAACGAACGTTTGTGACCGAAGGTGGTTGCTTTACCGCAGGTGCTACATTTCATGTTAGATGTCCTTTCAATACGATGATTCCAGTGTCAATACCTCTTTTCAAAGGCACGGGATTTTACCATATATCGCAACCTTATTCAAGATATGCTGTTAAAATAGATAATAGGAATGTAGGTCGGGTTTTTAGCCTGACAGTAATTGAAGACATGGTTTTGGCGGGTTTGAAACCCGCCCAACAAATTATTAACGAGGAAAATTATGGGCGACGAAACAACAACTCTAGGCGGGATTCACATCTCGCCAAATGCGGTGGCGGCGATTGCGTACCACGCCACCTTGGAATCGTATGGCGTGGTGGGTCTTGCGCCAAAAAACTTAACCGACGGGATCGTATCCTCCATCACACGCGAACCTTTGCGCGGCGTCTCTGTCCGCTATGCCGGTGAGGATATTGATATTGATATTCATGTGATTGTTGAATATGGCACACGCATTAACTCGGTGGCTCAAAGCGTAGGCAACACAGTACGCTTCCACGTTGAAAAAGCGCTTGGATTGCGCGTTAATACCGTCAATGTACATGTGGCGGGATTACGCATCAGCGACACAGATTAGGAGCATAAGAAACTTATGGGTATGGATGTCGCACGTGTTGAAAAATTGCGAAAAATGCCGATTGATGGGCAATCGCTCAAACGCATGGTCGAAGCAGGGCTGACCTGGCTGCGTACCAACCAGCAGATTGTCAATGCTTTGAATGTTTTTCCCGTCCCCGATGGCGATACAGGCACCAACATGGTGCTTACACTGCAAGCCGCATGGAATGAAGTTAAAGATTCAGGAACGCTTAATTTAGGCGAAATGGCGGCTCAGGTATCCAAAGGCGCCTTAATGGGCGCGCGCGGAAACTCTGGCGTGATCACCAGCCAAATTTTGCGCGGATTTTCGCGTGGCTTGCATGAGAAAGCCGTGCTGGACAAGGAATCCCTTGTCAAAGCATTTGGCGAGGCGCGAGACACTGCCTACAAAGGAGTTGTCCGCCCGATTGAAGGAACGATCTTAACCGTCATTAAGGACGTTGCCATTGCAACAGAAGCAGCCTTGGGGTCGGCAAAGGATGCGATGGAGATTCTCGAAGTGGCAGTCAAAGCCGCAGATGAATCTGTCAAAAATACGCCGGAATTGCTTCCCGTTCTCAAACAGGCAGGGGTGGTTGATTCGGGCGGCAAGGGGCTGTTCTTCATCCTCGAAGGCATGTTGCGCCATGTGTACGGCGAGTCACTTGAAACGCCCACCATGAGCGTGCAGTCGCTTTCTGCAATGAACTTTCAGGATGCGATGGAGGAAGTGGAAGAAGGACAAGACTACGAGATTGTTGTAGATTTTGTCCCGACCGGCGAATTGGATTTGATTTCGTTCTACGGTCGGCTGGAAGAGATGGGCACATCCATTCAAGTTGGCGAAGGCGAAGGCATGTACCGGATGCACATCCATGTCCCAACCGAAAAACGCTACGAGCCGATTGATTACATCATGGGCATTGGCACAGTCACAAAGGTTGCCATTGAAAACCTGCTCGCGCAAATGGATGATATTCAAAAATCAGCCGAGTTGCAGTTTACCGCGGTAGAGCCAGGACAAATTGCGGTGGTGGTGGTTTCGCCGGGCACAGGCTTAAGCCGCATCTTTGCCAGTTTGGGCGTTGCCGCAATTGTACCGGGCGGACAAACCATGAACCCATCCACGCAGGATATTTTGAATTCATTTGAAAACCTGCCGACCGATAAGATCATCATCCTGCCGAATAACAAAAATATTATCCTCGCTGCAAATCAGGCAAAGGAAGTCACTGTTAAACACGTGGCAGTTGTGCCGACGCGCAATGTTCCACAGGGACTTGCCGCCATGCTCTCGTTGATCCCTGAGGGTGAGTTGGAAGCGGTTGCCGAGAAAATGACAAAGGCTATTGCAAACGTCAAGACAGGCGAGATCACCGTTGCCACTCGCACCGTTGAAATTGACGGCGTAAACGTCAAAGATGGACAGGTGATCGCATTGCTGGATGGCAAACTGGTTGCTTCGGCTGAGTCTGTGGAACAGGGCGTTATGGAACTGCTCGAAAAAGCAAACGCCACCGAACACGAACTGGTTACGCTTTTCTACGGCGAAGGCATGTCGCATGGCGAAGCGAATCGCATCAAGGATGTAATTGGCAGAAAATATTCAAACCTTGAAGTTGAAGTACAGGAAGGCGGACAGCCGCATTATCAGTTCTTGATTTCGATTGAATAAAGTGATTGGCGATTCAATTACAAATCTCTAATTACCAAATATCACGTCAGGCTTTTATACAAAAATGCCCCCTCAACGGTTGGGCATTTTTGTTTTCTCAAATATGCTATACTGCCGACTCCAACATCATGAACATTATTCGTCCTTTTACGCATCGTCCCTTTGCCTTGCTTTGGACAGGGCAAACTGTCTCTCGTCTTGGAGATAATCTTCATCGCATTGCCCTCGCGTGGTGGGTGTTGGAAAAGACAGGTTCAGCCACTGCCATGGGAACAGTGCTTGTACTTTCCCAAATTCCGCTTTTGCTTTTTATTCTCATCGGCGGCATTGTCGTGGATCGGTTTCCACGCATCCGCATCATGTTTCTCTCAGATCTACTCAGCGGCATGGTTGTTACTTTTATCGCCATTTTTTCATGGCTTAATATTTTGGAAATCTGGCATATTTACATCGCCAGTCTAATCTTTGGATTCGTCGAAGCCTTTTTCTTTCCCGCGTACAACGCGATCATTCCACAGATCGTACCTCCTGAAATGTTGACCAGCGCCAACTCGTTGAATGGACTCAGCCAGCGCATGATGGGCGTCATCGGTCCCATTCTTGGCGCGTCGCTGGTTGCGCTTGGCGGCACCTCTCTTACCTTTGGGTTGGACGCTCTCTCTTTTTTTATTTCCGCGCTGTGTGTATTCCCAATTTTGCGGGCAGGTTCATACGAAACCTCGGCAAAAAAGACGGGCGTAGAGATAAAATCACATTCCTTACGAGAGACAATCAAACAAGGCATTGCCGATTTGCGCGAAGGCTGGGACGCCATCATCACCATTCCGTGGATCTGGATCACCATCCTCATTTTTGGAGTACTAAATATTATGGAAGCCAGTCCGCGCGCAGTTTCCCTGCCGTTCCTCATCAAAGACAACCTGGGCGCAGACGTATCTGTGATGGGCTGGTTTGGATCGGCATTTTCTGTTGGATATGTACTCAGCGCGCTTTGGCTTGGTCAATATAAACGCTTGCGGCATCGCGGGGTGTTGGGGTATGTTGCCATCATGATCGATGGCGTTATGCTCCTGTTGTTTGGTTTGAAATTCCCAATCCCAGTTTTAATTGGAGCCATGTTTGTCTATGGATTTTGCATCAACATCTTTGGGTTGATTTGGAATAACACTTTACAGGAAATGGTTCCCCATGAAAAATTGGGGCGCGTCTACGCCATTGATTCGCTCGGCTCATGGGTCTTACTTCCAGTCGGATTTGCTCTTGCCGGCTGGGCAACTGACCTAATCGGCGCACCGACGGTCTTTTTGATCGGCGGCTTTGGCACAATCTTAATGACCCTGATCGGTCTCTCTCACCCCGCTATTCGGAATTTGGATTAATTATGAAAATTGGCATCGTTACAGACTCAACCGCAGACCTGCCCGCCTACCTCATCGAAGAACATCAAATTCAGGTTGTTCCCACCATTCTTGTTTTGGACGGAAAAGAATATGCCGATGGGATCGGAATCACACGCGAAGATTTTTATACCCGCCTGCCCTCGTTTCAGACTCCGCCGACAACCGCCGCCCCATCCATTGGAGATTTTGCCACGCCTTATGAGTCCCTGCTTTCACAAGGTTGTGAGCATATCATCTCAATTCACGCCGCCGCCACATTAACCACCACCATCAATGTGGCGCGTCAAACCGCGCAGGAATTTCAAAATAAAGTCACCTGCATTGACAGCGGATCGCTTTCGGTGGGACTCGGCTTTCAAGTATTAGCCGCCGCCGAAGAAGCCGAATTGGGTCTAAAACCAGCATTGGATGCGATTGCCGCCACCCGCAAACGGCTTCAAGTCTCAGCCGCGCTGGATACGATGGAATATCTTCGCCGCAGCGGACGCGTCCCTGCTGTGGTGGCACGGCTCGGCGGACTACTCTCGATCAAACCGATGATCGAATTAATAGATGGGCAAGTCAAGCCCATTGGCGCTGTCCGCACAACCAGCCAGGCAGATGAACGCATCCTGAACTTTTTACTCAAAGAAGGCAAACTTCAACGCCTTGCAATCATGCACACCAATGCCGAACATCGCGCCCGAAAATTACTTGACGAAATGATGTCACGCGTCCCCCAATTTATGCCGAGGGATATTTTATTTGCAAACGTCACGGCGGTCATAGGCACACATTTAGGACCCAACGGGGTTGGTTTTGCGGCTGTAAAAAAGTAACGCAGAACTCAGAAAAGGGGCACAAAGAAAAGCAAAATGAAAAACCAAATTTGTGCTTTTTTCTTTGTGGGTAAACAATAGACCTCTTACAAAAGTCCATTTTTGACCACAAAGGCACAAAGTCTCGAAGACTCAAAGGAAAAAAAGCAGTACCGCATAACTTGCTATGAACAATTCTTTTGCCACTAATTTCACGAATTTTCGCTGATTTTTTAGTTCAATTCGCGTGAATCAGCGAAATTCGCGGCTGAGGTTTGGGTGACGGATAATAGTCAAATAACAAGTTATGCTCCATTGCGGAAAAAGCTTAGTGACCTGGTGTCTTGGTGACTTTGTGGTTTACAACGCTTTACGTATGCAAGAGGTATCTTTTCAATATTTTGGGGTGCGCATCCAGACTTCCGAAGTTTCACCCACCCGACTTTTTGAGATGATGCTAAAAACTTTCTGAACAGGCGCCAAAATTGTAGATCATGATTGCACCGCGCGCAGTGCCTGATCCAGGTCGGCGATCAGGTCTTCGGCATCTTCAATGCCCAACGCAAGGCGCACCAGGTTTTGTGGGATGCCTTCTTTCAAACACTGCTCAGGATTCAAATCAGAATATGCCTGAGCCGCAACATGCAGAACCAAAGTTTCGGTACCGCCAAGGGAAGCGGATATAAACGGGATTTTAAGCGCATCGATAAATTGGAATGACTCCTGACGACCACCCTTAACTGTGAACGACAAGACTCCGCCGTAGCCTGTCATCTGTTTCGAGGCAATTTCGTGACCCGGGTGCGTTTTCAGGCCGGGATACCAGACCTGCTCCACATTCGGATGCGCCGCCAAAAACTCTGCCACTTTTTGCGCCGTTTGATTCTGCTGTTGCACGCGCAGGCTGAGTGTCTTCAATCCGCGCAGGAGCAGGTAAGCCGTGTTCGGGTCAGAGATTCCGCCCAAAACACCAATGTAGCCGCGGATGTAATCCACCACTTCATGACTGCCAGCGATGACTCCAGCCAGCAGGTCGTTGTGTCCGCCCAGGTATTTTGTCGCCGAGTGGATGACGACATCAATGCCATAATCAATTGGAGTCAAATTGATCGGCGTGGAAAAAGTGCTGTCGAGGACGGTGATCAAGCCGCGGCGGCGTCCGATCTCGGCGAAGCGTTCCACATCCAGCACGCGCAGATACGGGTTGGACGGAGTCTCAGAAAACAGGATTCGAGTCTCGGGTCGGATGGCCGCTTCCAGCGCATCGAAATCTCCAAGCGGAACGACCGTACAATCCACGTTAAACTTCTTCAGATGATCCTCGCAAAACTGGCGGGTGCGGCGATAACTGTCATCGGTCATAACAATGTGACTGCCACTGGGAAGATATTGAAGAAAAGTGTATGCAAGCGCCGCCATGCCAGATGCGACCAAAATGGCCGTCTCAGCATGTTCCAGTGCGGCGATGCGGGCTTCGGCAGCGGCGATGGTCGGATTGCCATACCGCCCGTATTCAAAGCAGTCTTCAACATGCCCTTTGTTGTGCGCTGTTTGATAGGCTACCACCTCAGCCATATTATCGAAGGTATAAGTTGAAGTTTGAAAAATAGGATCAATGAGTGCATGAAGAGATTTAACGCGAGTCTCGCCAGCGTGGACAGAATGGGTGGACGGCAAACAGTTGTCACGAACAGAACGGTTGTGAGTCATTTTTTTCTCCTTGGTTGTCAAAATGAAAAGCCTCTTTCAAAAGAAAGAGGCAATTAGTCAAATATCACGCTGGCGCGGACTGCCTCTCATCTTCCAGAAAACATCTGTCGAATTTGGCACCGTGTCAGTTTTGGCTGACCGGTTGTCGAGGCATCATCGGGTCGTTCCCTCCGCCTCTCTGGATAAGAGTAAAATCATTATTCAATTGTTGCAGTCAAACAAGACTACATTGGTCGCTATTATATGGGTTTCGATGGGGCTGTCAAGAGAAATCTGTACCAACACCTCACATCTTTCTCAAAGTAGATTGACATGTTTGTAAATTGGCAGAAAAACTTAGAGCCTACTTTTTGACCACAAAGGCACGAAGTTATTAAACATTCGCATAACGCGAAAAACGCAAGTTGGTCAAATTTTCGATAAGTTTTTTTCTACTTTGAGAAAACCATGACCAACACCATCAGGTTACTTGACAAACTTCTTGTACGGTCACATAATCACGACCAAAATAATCGCATATAAAGGCAAAGCAAAATGAAAATTTCAAAAAAGTCTGATTACGCAATAAGAGTTTTGATGACCCTTGTAGAATGTTATGGACGCGAACCAATTTCAATTCGTGAATTGGCATCTCGAAATGCCGTGCCAAAGCGTTTTCTGGAACACATTATGCTGGACCTAAAATCACAGGGCTGGGTCAGCAGTCTGCCGGGAAAAACCGGCGGCTACATGCTGGCGCAAAGTCCCGAAGAAATCAGCATGGGACAAATTGTGCGCTACTTTGATAGTTTGCTGGCTCCGATCAATTGCGTTTCGGTGAACCAATACGAACAATGCAGTCAGGAATCATCCTGCCGCTTTCGCCGTGTTTTTCTGGATGTTCGCAATGAAACCGCCCGCTTGATGGACAACACAACACTAGCCGCCGCATTTCGCGGTGAACCGGTCCGCCGGCAGGAAGTATTTGATGACGCCCTCATGGGTGGCGCAGGAATTTAGTTCTTAATATTCGCCTTCAAAAAAACCTTGACAGAATTTTGAAGGCGAATATAATAACGACAAATAAGGTCGTTATTGAAGTGTATGCGCTACTCGGCGCAAATTTTTTTACTTTTTATAAACGACCAATAAAGTCGTTATTCAAACTTGGCGGATAAAATCCCCCCATTTATCTGCCCTATTTCCACTGCCGCCTCTGAAAAATAAATTTATTTATCGATGACCTATAAAAATGGAGAAACTAATGACCACTCAAGTTTTGCAAAAAGTTGACCATGCCGCACTCAAGGCGAACCAGCTCACCATCATCGCACTTAACATTCTTGCATTCGTCTTCAATCTACCAATTCTCGCCGCTTTTGTTGCCATCGTCATGACGCTTGGTTCAGCACTCAAATTGCCGGGCTTTATTCTGCTTTATCGTTACTTCTACAAACCGCTTGGTTTACTCAAACCTGATATTCTGGACGACAACCCCGAGCCGCATCGTTTCGCGCAATTCCTCGGCGCTCTTTTCATGATCGCCGGCGTTGCATCGGTTTACCTTGGCGCACCTGCCCTCGGCTGGGGATTGGTCTGGCTGGTGGTTGCCCTCGCCGCGCTGAACGCCTTTGGCGGTTTCTGCGTTGGCTGTGCCGTTTATTACTGGCTGGCTCGTTTCAACCTTCCGGGCTTCACCAAGACTCCGCCCGCTGGAATTTTCCCCGGCGTGAAACCAAAAGTGAGTGCATAAAACATGTCTACTTCAGATGTCTTGACCCGTGCCTTTTTCGCCCTCGCGATCATCGTCGGCGGCTTCGGCATTTACCTGCTTTACAACTGGACGCTTCGGCTTCGCACCCCCAACCTGCTTGCCGACCTCGGGCAGATTC
>JFJP01040179.1_pt1 | contig 11733 bp, 10 predicted proteins | sample 431651 | NCBI WGS metagenome assembly JFJP01 (sample SAMN02602958, study PRJNA72255) | Microbial mat metagenome, whole genome shotgun sequencing project. | biome: fresh water; feature: sink hole; material: water; isolation source: purple microbial (photo- and chemosynthetic) mats found in... | reverse complement strand
TTTTAATGTTGAGCCTGAGATTTACAGGCAATATGGTGTTTTTGAAACAACAATATAAGGCATATGATTTTACGCATTTGAAGTTTTGCTAATTTGATTTTAAGTCCTTCAAACAATTGATTCTCATTGAAAAATAATCAATATATTCCGCAAGTTTATTTGCTGACAAATGCTGTTTCTGAAGCAAAATTTCAACTCGCCATACACTGTATTTGATAGCCTCATAAGTCCATTTCAATTGATTTATGCATTATTTAGATAAATTCTTATCTTTGCATAATTGTTTTAAAAAAGCCATTTAAAAAGCATTTGATATGATACATCCACTCAATTTGGAAAAACTCAATGAATTGTGTAAAAACACAATGATTGAAAATTTGGGAATCGAATACATTGACATTTCAGAAGGACATGTTGTGGCAAAAATGCCGGTTGACAAACGAACCATTCAACCTATGAAACGTTTACATGGTGGTGCTACAATGGCTTTGGCCGAATCGGTTGGTAGCGCCGGATCATTGGCACTGGTTGATATGCGTAAATTTGCTGTATTAGGAGTAGAGATAAGCGGCAGTCATATAGCTACAACTACTGAAAATGAAGTTTTTGGAATAGGAACCTTAGTGCATAAAGGAAAATCTTCTCACATTTGGGAAATAAGAGTGGAAGATAAGAATGGAATACTTATATCACTTTGCAGGTTAACCAATCGTATTATTCCGATTTCGTCCGAAAAATAAAAGAATGAATTTTAATAAACAATCATACCAGTCACTTCAACATTTACAAAAGATTTGTTTGAAACAAAACATAGCTTTTGCGTCATACCGTTTACCACTTCAAACGGAAATTACGACTTTAGTACAACATCAATCTATGCCTGAGAGGTTGAATACTTTGGTTGATTTAGATCAGAAAGTAGGTTTTATTATATCGCCTTTTATTGAAAGTGATAAACACAAAACTTATTTGTTGAGTCCGGACTGCGTTTTTTTATCAAATGAGATTGAAGATGATTTCATTCAGAATCTATCTGAAAACAATCGCTTTTTATCCTTAAAAAAAACTGATACAAACCTTGAAACAACGGCTTCAAATGATTATATTGAGCAAGTAAACAAAGCCATTCTGGCAATGAAAAAAGGGGAGTTCAACAAAGTGGTATTATCGAAAATACGATTAGAAATGTTACCGGATTCTTTTGAACCAGATACTTTTTTTCTTAAGTTATGCGAGAAATATCCTTCAGCTTTCGTTTATCTTATTCAACTTCCCGAAGTTGGAACTTGGATGGGAGCCACACCCGAACCTCTTGTTAACATTGAAAATGAAAGAGTAAAAACTGTTTCGCTTGCAGGAACTCAACTGGCCAGCAATACAAATATTGATTCCTATGGGTGGAGCGATAAAGAAATTGAAGAACAAGAAATTGTGACTGACTTTGTAGAACACACCTTACATGGATTACAAATAAACAATTATTCAAAAGTTGGTCCTCTGAATTATCAGGCTGCCAACTTAATTCATTTGAAAACAGAATTTGAATTTGCGCAGGCTGATTTAAAAACCCGAGTTGGCGATTTTATTAAAGCATTACACCCAACTCCATCTGTGGGAGGATTACCAAAATCTGAAGCTATAGATTTTATTTTGGACAATGAAAAACATGACCGTAGTTATTATTCCGGCTTTCTGGGTCCAATTAATATTGATAAAAAAAGTAATGTATTTGTAAACTTACGTTGTTTAAAGTTGTTTGATAAAAAATTCGTACTGTACAGTGGAGCTGGAATCACATCATCTTCTGTTGCCGAAAAAGAATGGGAAGAAACAGACAATAAAATGCTGACTTTGATGAATGTAATGAAGACACCCTAACCCCTACCCCCTAAAGGGGAATATTAAAATTATAAATAAATATGAATCACTTCCGCCAAGGAATAAAAAATATACCTGAAATTTGCGCTCAACATGGCGTAAAAAAAGTTGTCATTGCCCCTGGATCACGCAATGCACCGCTTATTTTTGCGTTTACGGCTCAGCCCAACATGGAATGTTTGAGTATAGCCGACGAACGCTCGGCAGCTTATTTTGCATTGGGAATGGCTCAGCAAAGTGGCGATGCAGTTGCGTTGGTTTGCACTTCGGGAACCGCTGTTTTGAATTTTGCTCCAGCTATTGCTGAGGCATATTATCAAAATTTGCCATTGCTGGTTTTTACTGCCGACCGTCCAGCCGAAATGATTGATCAGGCTGATGGACAAACACTTCGCCAATCCAATATTTTTGGCAATTACATAAAAGCGAGTTTCGATTTGCCAGTTGAAACGCTAGTTGATGCTGACTTGAATTTCTGCGACCGACAAGTTTCACAAGCCATTGATACTGCTTTGTCTTATCCTCAAGGGCCAATACAAATAAATTTTCCGCTTCGTGAGCCAATATATACAGCATTGCCAGAAACTCATAGCAATCCGAAAATTATCAAAACACTTCTATCTCAACCAACTATTAATTACGAAAGTTTGAAAACACTTCAAAATAGTTGGAAAAGCTACAAACGTAAATTGGTTATTTTTGGTGTATTTCCGAAAAATGAGTGTTTGTCAAAATTGGCGCAACAACTTGCTAATGAACCAGATGTTGTTGTTTTAGCTGAAAACCTTTCGAATATTGCTGGTGACAATATCATAACGCAGCCCGAAGCTTTGTTTGCTCGAATAAATTCACTAACAAATAAGGATTTGTTTGCCCCGGATTTACTGATAACCATTGGACATTCAGTCATTTGCAAACAATTAAAAATATTTCTTCGCAACTATCAAGCTGCAGAGCAGTGGCAAATTGAATCGTCGATGCCATATGTTGATACTTACAAAAGTCTGACAACAATAATACCGGGTTATGCCACCGAAAGTTTAGGAAAAATGCCATTTGGAAAATGTAAGATTAATTTTGCACATGATTACAGAAACGAAATGGCAGTTGTAAATTCGCTCCACCATGAATTTTGTAACGATCAGCCTATTTCGGATATGGTTATAACAAAGCAATTGCTTGAGTTGATTCCTCAAGACACAACTTTACATTTGGCCAATAGCACTTCGGTTCGATGGACACAACTTTTCCCGGCTCGCCAAAACCTTACCTATATCTGCAATCGGGGCACTTCGGGTATCGATGGAAGCATGTCCACAGCAGCTGGTTATGCTTATGCTTCAAAACAAGCAACCGTATTTCTTACTGGCGACATTTCGTTTATTTACGACTCCAATGCCTTTTGGAACAACTACCTAGACAATAATTTTAAAATTATTGTTATGAATAATGGTGGAGGTAATATTTTCCGATTTATTGGCGATAAAGAATTGATGAAAAATAGCTTGGACTTTTTCACTACACCTCATCAAGTAAAAATAAAAGCCTTGGTAGAAGCTTTTGGATTAGACTATTTAGCCTGCGACAAAACAGAAGAATTGACTTCAAGTATTAATACACTTTTAAATGCTCAAAAAGCAACAGTTTTGGAAATTTTTACTGATGCTGATTTAAATACTGAAAATTATAAAGGGTATTTTACAAAAATTAAAATGACCTCTAAGCCCTGAAGGAGAACTGAATTAGTTTTCAATATTGTATTTACGATGCATATTATAGTATTTTTGTCGGTTTCACAATGCATTTTTTGATATTTAATGCTGGTTGTATCTTATAATTTTAAATTATTTTCTTAGAAAATGCATTGGAATCTGCATTTAATTTAGGAAATATTCATTTTTAAGTTTTGTATATCAATGATTTATAGTATATTTGTACCGATTTGAAGTTGAACTTCAAATCGGAATATTATTTACATATGAAGCTAATATATAGACAATTAAGTGCTGAAATTGAAAGATTGAGTCATTATTTTCCTGTAATAACAATTACAGGCCCCCGTCAATCTGGAAAAACGACAATATCTAAAAGCATATTTGGACAATATAAGTATGTGAATTTAGAAGACATTATACTTCGAGAAACTATAGTAAATGCTCCAAAATCATTTTTAATTGAGCACTCGAAAGGTTTAATTATTGATGAAGCTCATTTAGTTCCTGAACTATTCTCGTTTATCCAGGTATTAGTCGATGAAGACAGAACCCGACGTTTCATTTTAACTAGCAGCAGTAATTTCTCTTTATTACAATCTGTTACACAGTCATTGGCCGGTCGAACAGCCATTGTAACACTTCTTCCGTTATCATTAAATGAGATTGGCCAACAAATTGATTTATCAACAGACACATTATTGATTCAAGGGGGCTATCCTGCGGTGTGGAACGGTAGCACTCAAGCCCGGGATGTATATGCGAATTACTATAAAACTTATATCGAACGGGATGTAAGAACTTTGATAAATCTCAAAGATTTATCTCAATTTCAGCGATTTATTAAACTTTGTGCAGGCAGAATTGGCTCTGAATTTAATGCCTCATCATTTGCCAACGACATTGGTGTCTCGTCGCACACCATAAATGAGTGGGTATCAAGACTTGAAGCATCGTACATAATTTATAGACTTCAACCATATTTCCGCAATCAGGGTAAGCGACTGATAAAAAGCCCAAAAATATATTTTTACGACACTGGTTTGGTTTGCTACCTACTTGGAATTGAAAATGAAAACCAATTGAATACCCATCCTGTGCGGGGAAATTTATTTGAAAATATGATAGTCGTGGAGTTCCTAAAACATCGGTATAATCAAGGAAAAGATGCAAACATCTATTTTTACCGTGATAATCAACAAAAAGAAGTGGACATTGTGCAAGAAAATGCGGGAAAATTATCTCTTTTTGAAATTAAATCTGCTAGAGATTTTCACAAAGATTTTCTAAAAGGCTTGAATTACTTTAAAAAGCTCTTTTCGCAAGATGTTGAGAAATCGACAATAATCTATGATGGGGATATGGAAAATTTATCAAACGAAAACGGAATTATTAATTTCAGAACATTTATAAAAAATCAAAAATAATTTAACGATTCTTATTCCCCTTTAGGGGTTAGGGGTCATATTTATCATTATGAGAAACTGGACAACAATTAAAGAATTTGAAGAAATTAAATTCGAATATTTCGAAGGAATAGCAAAAATTACTATCAACCGTCCGCGTTATCGCAACGCATTTACGCCCGACACAATCAAAGAAATGATTGAGGCGATGGTATTTTGTCGTGATAGTCAAGATATTGCAACCATCATTCTTACTGGTGAAGGTGATAAAGCATTTTGTAGTGGAGGTGATATCAATGTGAAACAAACAGCAGGTTATATTGGCAAGGATGGAATTCCACGTTTGAATGTGCTTGATTTACAAAAATTAATTCGAAGTATGCCTAAACCAGTTGTGGCTATGGTAAATGGGTTTGCAATAGGTGGTGGACATGTGCTACACGTAGTTTGCGACCTGTCGATTGCCTCTGAAAATGCTATTTTTGGACAAACTGGACCAAAAGTTGGAAGCTTCGATGCTGGATTTGGTTCGTCGTATTTAGCACGCATCGTAGGTCAGAAAAAAGCCCGTGAAATTTGGTTCCTGTGTAAACAATACTCAGCTGCTGAAGCATTGGAAATGGGATTGGTAAACACTGTAGTTCCTTTTGATAAGCTCGAAGATGAAACTGTAGCTTGGTGCGAACAAATGATGCAACACTCGCCACTTACTTTGCGGATGATTAAGGCCGGACTTAATGCTGAACTTGATGGACAAGCTGGAATTCAGGAGTTAGCAGGTAATGCTACTATGCTTTATTATATGACCGAAGAAGCGCAGGAAGGTAAAAATGCATTTTTAGAAAAGCGTAAACCTGATTTTTCTAAGTATCCGAAATTACCCTAATATCATTTACAATTCGTTCATTTACAATTTACTATTAAAAAAATGAGTATTAAGCCCTGGATAGCTGCTTTTCGCCTTAAAACTTTACCTTTGGCTTTGTCAAATACAATTATGGGTTCAGCATTGGCAGCTAGTACTGACAAGTTTCGATGGCCAGTATTTGGGTTGGCGGCATTGACTACTATTTTGCTGCAAATTATGTCGAACATGGCAAATGATTACGGCGACTTTGTAAATGGGAAAGATACTGCCGAACGTATTGGACCAAAACGCATGGTGCAATCCGGTGAAATAGCTCCAAAAACGATGTTTTGTGGCATTATTATTATTGGAATTTTGACAGCTTTATCTGGACTTTCGCTTATTCTTATCGGTACTACAGGTATTGATATTGGTAACATGCTTATTTTTGGAGCATTGGGAATAGGAGCAATTGTGGCAGCCATTAAATATACAGTTGGTAAAAATCCATACGGTTATCGTGGTTTGGGTGATGTTTTTGTATTTATCTTTTTTGGACTTGTAGGTGTAATTGGTACTTATTTTCTACACACTCAAAGTTTCAGTTGGGATTTATTGCTACCAGCTTCGGCTATGGGATTATTAAGCACAGGAGTGCTTAATATGAACAATTTACGTGACTATGAAACCGATAAAAATGCCAATAAACGTACAATTGTAGTCTCAATGGGGCCTAAAAAAGCAAAAATATATCATTTATTTTTAGTGGGTGGAGCCATTTTATTGGCAATAATTTATACACTTATCAACTATAAATCGCCTTGGCAATGGTTGTTTCTGCTTTCAATTCCAATTTTACTTTTAAACCTAAAAACTGTGTTCACCTACAAAAACTCCATAGAACTTTATCCCGAATTGGGGAAATTAGCCATGGGGACACTTTTATTTGCAATAAGTTTTGGAGTAGGATTGATATTATAACATATTGTTCAATTTCAGTTGTCAAGAATTCCTTGATAATTTAATTTTTATGAGTTTGATTATAAATAAAAAATAACGATAATTTACCGTTTTGACGTTTGAAATTTATAATCTATATGTCAATCAGACTGAAATAAAGGTTCATTTTGACAATGAGTCAGTTTGGTTAAATTAAACTCAATTCTGCCAATGGGCAACGATTGAAAGATTATTTAGTTCAGGGTTATGCCATTAACGAAAATCGACTTAAAGAAAAACAACAAGAAGTTGAATATCTTAAAACAGGTATTCGCATTTTAAACAGGGCAATTGAACATCAAGCCACAGCTTAGTAAAACAGAAGAAATGCATATCATTGTCAAATTAATCATTAGCATACTTAATCGAGCTTAAATATCAAATAATGAAAGCCCGTCATACTCAAATCAATCTGAAATTTAAATTCCCTGCCGGAACTTCACGTGGAGTTTTGTTGCATAAACCGTCTTCATTCCTTATTTTGGAGGATAATGGATATATGGGCATAGGCGAATGTTCTACCATTTCAGATTTAAGTATTGACCCTATGGATTTATATGAACAAAAGCTGAATGAAGTTTGTACACTACTCAACGAAGGAAATCAACCGGAAAACATTGACTTATCGGCTTTTCCTTCCATTGCTTTTGGACTTGAAACTGCATTGCTCGATTTGAAAGCCAAAGGTTCAAAAATACTTTTTCCTTCTAAATTTACTGATGGAAATACTGGAATTCCTATCAATGGATTGGTTTGGATGGGCGATAAGGCCTTTATGCAAAAGCAAATTAGCGAAAAAATAGATGCGGGTTATCATTGCATTAAACTAAAAATTGGAGCATTAGAATTTGAAACTGAACTTGAAATTGTTGCAGCTATTCGTCAGAATTTCTCACCTAAAGAAATTGAAATTCGATTGGATGCTAATGGTGGTTTTTCACCCGAACAGGCTCTCGAAAAATTGCATAAATTAGCCCATTACGATATTCATTCTATCGAACAGCCCATAAAACATGGTCAACTTGAAGCTATGGCAGAAATTTGTAAGAAGTCGCCTATACCCATCGTGTTGGATGAAGAATTAATAGGCGTGCAATCAGTTGACAAAGAATTGATTATTGATAAAATAAAACCTGTATATATTATTCTAAAACCCAGCTTACTTGGAGGTTTCAAACAATCGGAAGAATGGATTCAAATAGCTGAAAAATATAATATTAAATGGTGGATTACCTCTGCACTGGAATCAAATATCGGATTAAATGCCATAGCTCAATGGACTTATACATTAAATTCTGAACTTCCTCAAGGACTTGGAACCGGTCAGTTGTATTACAACAACGTCCCCTCTCCCCTGGAAATTAAGAATGCGAAATTGTTCTATAATTCGCAGTCAAAGTGGGATTTAAGCACTTTATAATCATAAATTTAAAAGAAAAAATTGACTAAATCCTGGTTATAGAACCAAAAAAAATAGTTTCACCATTAAATGCAAAAGTAGCATTGAAAAATAAAATGACTGATAATCAAGAGAAAATAATACTTAATGGACAAGTTTATCATTTAAACAATATTGATAAATTGCACCACTTGCACGAATCAACTGACTCGTGGAAAAATACCATTTATTTTTTTCTAAAAAATTGGTTCGACAATTCCGACTTTATTATAACTCATACTTCGGGCTCCACCGGAACACCAAAAGAAATAAAACTCGCAAAAACGGCTATGCGTAATTCAGCCCGAATGACGAATCGTTTTTTTGGACTTGATGACACAAAAACAGCCTTGCTTTGTTTGCCAGCAGCCTATATAGCAGGCAAAATGATGTTGGTTCGTGCATTGGTTAGCGGATTTAATCTTCAATGTGTTGAACCTACTGCAAATCCGTTTGAAAAACTTGAAACTGGGATTGATTTTGCTGCTATTACGCCCTACCAATTGTTTCATTCGGCTGAAAGTTTAAAAACCAAATCTGTCAGAAAAATTATTGTGGGTGGTGGTTCCGTTACAGCAAAATTAGAAAAACTGGCTGAAAGTATTCCCTCTGTATTATTTGAAACCTATGGAATGACTGAAACTGCTTCTCACATTGCCTTGCGACAATTCAACGGAACAGGAAAATCAAGCTGTTTTACTATATTAGATGGTATATCAATCCGAACCGATAACCGTGGATGCCTGGCAATAAAAGCACAGCATTTACTGGAAAAAGAGATTCAGACAAATGATATTGTTGAATTAATTGATGCAAATTCATTCCGTTGGTTGGGACGTGCCGATTCTGTAATTAATACAGGTGGTGTGAAGATTCATCCTGAACAAGTCGAAAAAAAACTGGAAAGTATAATTTCCTCCAACTTTTTTATTAGTTCCATCCCCGATGAGGAATTGGAGAATAAGCTTGTTTTGATTATTGAATCAACTCCATATACATTGCAGGAAAAGACTGACTTAAAGTCAAATATGCAAAAGAACCTTTTGAAATTTGAACTACCTAAAGAAATTTATTTCGTTCCTGCTTTTGTTTATTCTCAAAGTAATAAAGTTTTGCGTGAAGAAACACTCGCAAAAGCCAAGGTAAGCTTGCATTCTTAATTATTCTGAACTTTTTTATTTTCCTTTTACTTCGGTGCTATTGTATCGAGTAGTTTTTAAACATAAGTATTTAAAGCAGAACAATATGTATGTTATAGCGGAATTTATTCTGCTGAAGAAAAATTGTTTTCTTGATATTGTGCCCCGCTCACGCAAGTTTGTAACTTGTGTTTTACTTTGAAAAGGCAAATATTTATTGTTCTTACTAACAACACATCGATTACAAATCGGCGTGAGCAGGTGTAGTTGACAGAAATATTATTTGCAGAATCTTGTGTTTATCATCTGTCATTTCTGCCAACTGTTTTCTTACACTATAGTGATTTGTTTCGTATGTGAGGGAGCAATATCATTATTTTCGTAATAGTCAATTCTATAAATGCCTGGTGTTGTAAAGATAATGGGCAAGTCACTATGTTTACCAACCTCAGTTACAGTAAAAATCTGCCATTGTTTAGCTGAATTGAAGCTTTCTACAGTCCAATTAGTTACCGTACCATCAATTTTCCACGCACCCCCTCCTTTTATAATTATTTTCAATGCTCCTCCTGTCGACACTTCAGCTCTTAACGAATTTGAAAGCTCTGTCATTGTTTTAATAAAGTTACTATTTAAGATATTTGGACCATTAGCTCCGGTTGACGGATATATGTATTTAAGCGAACTTACAGCTACTAAAGTTTTAATTCTCGTCGGTGTTGTGGCATTATTCTCATAGTATTCAATAGTTTGAGGACCTGAATTTAATTGAAATATTAAATCACAATTTTTACCTGATTCAGTCGCCGTAAAAGTCTGTTGTTGTGTTTTGAAATCATAATCTGAAATTGTCCAATTTACAGGGGCTTTCGGAAGAGATTGATAAAACTATACACCTCCTTTTAAAATGATTTTTAAAGATGTGCCTTGGGGTAAATATGCCGCTAAACTAAGCCCTGTACTAAAACTTGTTTTGGTTCCAAATAAAACATTTTCACCATATGTACTAAACTCTGAATAAACTATAGAATTTGTAATCTGAAAAGTCGTTTTGCTGATAAAATCAGCAATATATTTTTCAAAATTTGGTATGGTAACAGTCATTCCAAGATTAGCATAACGTTTTTCAATATTATTTCGAATCTTTGGAAGGTCAAGTAGTCGGGCATCATTTATTAGAAGCGAACCTATTGAAGCTGCGTCTAATTTTCCATCTTGTCTAATATCGGTGTTAATATTAGCGAGTAAATCACTTAATTCTGATTCGCTTCTAAAGCCTTGTGTTATTAACGAAACAGCCAATAATATTGCATTGTTTTCACCATCTTCCGATATGTTCATTAAATCGAAATTGGAGACATCTGTTTTTGTTATTGAAAAGATATTTAGAATTTCTTGTTCGGCCTGTTTTTTAGCATCTTCAAATGATTTTCCAGTTGAAATTAAATATTCTACACGACTTTTTTCCATGTGTGATAAAATATTAATATTAACCGTCGACTTATTTGAAATGTCAGACAATGAATATAATGTTATTGTAGATTTAGAATTTTGACCTGTCACTTCGTTGAAATAATACCCATCTGCTTTTAATTGAATATACTTTGAATTTAAAGTAACATTTGACAATTGGAATTTTCCACTATTATCTAAAATCTCAGAAGAATATGATTTACCGGTTTGAGACAAATCATTTTTTAACTCATAAATTGTAATGGATGTACCATTCAAGTAGGGTCCTTTCTGAACTACACCATTAATCAATGGTTTTGTAATTGTTGTTACAACTTCTACTTCTTCTTTTTTACATGATGACCAAAGTGTCAACGAAACCGATAAAATCACAATTAACTTTTTCATATTATTTATTTTTAGTTTATTAATTTCATATTCAAATTACTATCTGGTTTTACTTAATTACCCCCGCTTGAGCAAGTTTGTAACTTGTACGTTGCTTTGAAAAAGCAAATATTGATTGTTCTTACGAACAACACACCGATTACAAATCGGCGTGAGCAAGGTAAACCCACTTCAATTATTGACTATAGCAATTCTTTAAGTATAGATTCGAAATACTTTAATACTATATCAAAATCTGTTCTTCCTCCAAGTCCTCCTTCAATATATCTTATAATACCATTTTTGTCAATAAATATATTTTCAGGATATGGCTTACTTCCAATTTGTTTAATAAAATAGTCTACATCTGCTATATGTTTAAAATTAAAATCTCGTTTTTGTAAAAACTTTAAAACATCTTTGTCTTTATCGAATGTTAATGCAACAAAATTAACTCTATCTGCATATTTTTCTT
>JFJP01012431.1_pt1 | contig 11733 bp, 8 predicted proteins | sample 431651 | NCBI WGS metagenome assembly JFJP01 (sample SAMN02602958, study PRJNA72255) | Microbial mat metagenome, whole genome shotgun sequencing project. | biome: fresh water; feature: sink hole; material: water; isolation source: purple microbial (photo- and chemosynthetic) mats found in... | reverse complement strand
ACGAGAGCCACATCCACGTGCGGGGGAGGTACCACGCCGGTATCATCCTTGTAGGTGACGGAGAAACCGTGCGAGAAATACAGCATGTCGCCTTCGTTCAAACATTCCACGAGCTTGGGCCACTGCGAGCGTTGACCGGCATCAGAAAGTAAATATTGAATGACCGTTCCTTTTTCTGCGGCTTCTTCCACGTTGAATAAGGTCTTGCCGGGAACCCAGCCGTCTGCAACAGCCTTGTCCCAGTTCTTCGTGCCTTCGCGCTGACCAACGATCACGTTGATGCCGTTGTCGCGCATGTTCATCGCCTGCGCGGGTCCTTGCACGCCGTAGCCAAGCACAGCCACCACTTCATTCTTCAAGACCTCGCGCGCCTTCTCAAGCGGAAATTCCTCGCGGGTCACCACATCTTCAACTGTTCCACCAAAATTAATTTTTGCCATGATTACTTTTCTCCTAGTTTGATTTTTTATTTAGTTTTAAATTACAAGTTACAGGATAAAGGTTTTATTCAGCCTTCAGCCTTCATAATTCATCCTTTCCGTTACGGCGCCATTTCCGCCAGTTCTGACATATCTTCGTAGCGATTGCCCGTCACACCAGGGACGCGGCGCACACCGTCGTTGACTCCGNCGCGAGTCATGGAAACCTGTCCTGTGCGAACCATTTCCACGATGCCGAGCGGACGCAGCAACTCGATCATGCCTTCGATCTTGTCTTCGGTGCCGGTGATTTCGACGATCACGGCGTCAGCCGCCACATCCACAATGCGGGCGCGGAAGATTTCAGCAAGTCCGTTCACTTCGGCGCGTTTTTCGGGTCCGACCTTTACTTTGATCAGAGCCAGGTCGCGGGTGACCGAAGGTTGGTGCGTGACATCCTGCACATCAATCACATTAACCAGTTTGTATAGATTCGCTTCGATCTTCTGCGCGTCCATATCGCCATTGGGGCAATCCACCACCACGGTCATGCGCGAGACTTCGGGGTTTTCCGTGCGCCCGACAGCCAGCGATTCAATATTGAAGTTACGGCGGCGAAACAGCGAAGCCACGCGGTTCAACACACCGGGTTTGTCTTCCACTAATGCTATAAAGGTGTAGTTCATGAGTATCTCCAATAATTACCAATTACTATTTACGAATTGCTGATAATTGGTAATTGGTAATTTTTTACGACTTCAACGGTCTCTGTAACATTTGATCCAACGCCGCGCCTGCGGGAACCATCGGGTAGACCGCTTCTTCCTGCTCCACGCGGAATTCGATCACGGTCGGGCCTTTGATACTGCGCGCCCAGGCGATGGCTTCGTCCACTTCTTCAAGTTTGGTCACGCGCCGCGCGGGAACGTTGTGCGCTTCGGCAAGTTTTACGAAATCGGGCGAGAGCATGTTCACAGCGGAGTAGCGTTTCTCAAAGAAGAATTCCTGCCACTGACGCACCATGCCGAGGAAACTGTTGTTCATGATCGCCACCTTGACATTCGCGCCTTCCTGCACGGCGGTGGTCAACTCTGCGGCGGTCATTTGGAAACCGCCATCGCCAGCCACAGCCCAGACTTCCTCTTCCTTGTTTGCAAACCACGCGCCAATGGCTGAGGGTAAACCAAAGCCCATTGTGCCTGCTCCGCCCGATGTAAGCCAGCGGTTGGGTCTATCGAGCGCGTAATATTGCGCCGTCCACATTTGATGTTGACCGACGTCCGTAGTCATGATGGAATCACCGCCAGTGGCTTTCCAAATACTTGCGATCATGTGCGGCACATACAACTTGCCATCGGGGTCCCAGTTCATGATGCTGCGAGAATCGCCTTCGGCTTTCCAATCGCTGATTTGCTTTTTCCACTCGTCGTGGTCGTATTCGTCCACCATCGGGATCAGGTCGTTCAGGACGGTCTTCAAATTTCCAATCAACGGAACATCCACAGCCACGTTTTTATGCACTTCCGATGGATCAATTTCAACGTGGATTTTCTTTGCGTGCGGCGCGTAGGTTTTGAGCGTGCCAGTCACGCGATCATCGAAGCGCATTCCGAAAGCCAGAATTAAATCGGAGTTTTGGATCGCCAGGTTGGCATGGACTTCGCCGTGCATCCCCATCATGCCCAGGTTCAACTCATGCGAAGCGGGGAACGCGCCCAGACCCAGCAGGGTGCTCGCCACAGGCGTTTGCGTTTTGATCGCAAAGTTCATCAACGCTTCTTCGGCTTTGGACATCAGCACGCCATGTCCGCACAAAATGATCGGGCGCTGGGCTTTCTCGATCAACTTGACGGCATGTTGCAGCGAGTCCTTCGGCGCATGATCAACCGGTTGATAGCCAACCAGTTTTACGGTTTCAGGATAAACAAACTCAGCCTGCTCCACCTGCGCATTCTTACAGATGTCGATCAGCACGGGGCCGGGTCGTCCGCTGCGGGCAATGTAAAAAGCCTCGCGCACAACTTCTGCAATTTCATCGGCGCGGGTAATGAGGTAATTGTGTTTTGTGATCGGCAGGGTGATGCCCGTCACATCCACTTCCTGAAAAGCATCGCCGCCGATCAAATGCGCGGCAACCTGCCCCGTCACAAAAACCACGGGAACAGAATCCATCATCGCCGTGGCAATGCCCGTGATCAAATTTGTCGCGCCAGGACCCGATGTCGCCATCGCCATGCCGACCTTGCCCGAAGCGCGGGCATATCCATCAGCCATGTGCGCCGCGCCCTGCTCATGCCGCACCAACACATGATGAATCGGGTAACTCAACATCGCGTCGTAGATCGGCATGTTGGCCCCGCCCGGATACCCGAAGACCACTTCCACGCCTTCACGCACCACACATTCCCATAAAATTTCTGCACCTGTTTTTTTCATTTGCTCTCCTTTGGTTTCATGTCGTTGCGAGGGCGCTCTTGTTCTTTGCCCGACACTTGCGCCGTACGCAGTGCGGTGAGCAACCTCCTCGCAACGACATTAGCTTTCTAAAATTGCGCCCGTGTCTGCGCTCGTCACAAAATATGAATACCGCTTCAACCATTTGGATTTGGTTTTGGATTTGAACGGGGGCAGCGCTTCGATTCGACTTTGAATCTCTGCGTCGCTCAACTTAACGTTGAGACTGCGCGCCACCAAATCAATTTGGATGACATCCCCGGCTTGGATCGCCCCAATCGGACCACCCGCAGCCGCCTCGGGTGAAACGTGCCCAATGCACGCGCCGCGCGTCCCGCCGCTGAAACGCCCATCGGTAATCAGTGCAACTTTGTCGCCGAGTCCCTGTCCCATAATTGCGGAGGTGGGAGAAAGCATTTCCTGCATTCCCGGACCACCCTTTGGACCTTCGTAGCGCACCACCACCACATCGCCCGCTTTGACTTTGCCCGCGATAATTCCAGCCATGGCATCATCCTGCGATTCAAAAATAACAGCGGGTCCTTCAAACTGCATCATCGCCGGACTCACACCGCCCACTTTAACTACTGAACCTTTGGGCGCGAGGTTGCCAAACAAAATGGACAATCCGCCGCGCTTGGAATAAGCATTCTCGTATTTGTGAATTACTTCTTCATCTTTGATTTCTGCGCCCTGAATCGATTCCCCCAATGTCATGCCGCTGACCGTGATACGGTCAAAATGTAACATGCCTGTTCCGCGTTGGACTTCGTTCAAAATGGCGGGGATGCCGCCGGCGCGGTGAACGTCTTCCATGTGCCATTTGCCCGCCGGACTCACTTTACAGATATGCGGCACTTTGTCGGCGACGGAATTGATGCGGGTCAGGGGATAATCCACGTTCGCTTCGTTGGCTAATGCCAGCGTGTGCAGCACCGTGTTGGATGATCCACCCATTGCCATGTCCAGCGCGAAGGCGTCGTCAATGGCTTCGGCGGTGACAATGTCCCGCGGCTTGATGTCGCGCTCGATCAGAGTCATGATTTGCGCGGCGGCTTTCTTTGCCAGCGCTTCGCGTTCAGGCGTTTTGGCAAGGGCAGAACCATTGTACGGCAGGGCCAGTCCAATCACTTCCATCAGGCAGTTCATGGAATTGGCGGTGAACATGCCAGAGCAGGAGCCGCAAGAGGGGCAGGCAAATTTTTCCAAAATGGATAATCGCTTCTCGTCAATTTTCCCCGCTGAAAATGCGCCCACGCCTTCAAAGACCGAGATCAAGTCAATCGTTTCGCCATCGGGAGTTTTACCTGCAGCCATTGGTCCGCCAGAGACAAAAATGGTCGGAACGTTGACGCGCATGGCGGCGAGCAACATGCCCGGCACAATCTTGTCGCAGTTGGGGATGCAAACCATGGCGTCGAATCTATGGGCTTCGATCATGGTTTCGACGCAGTCGGCAATTAACTCGCGCGAGGGCAGCGAGTAGTTCATGCCCGCGTGACCCATTGCAATGCCATCATCCACGCCGATGGTGTTGAACTCAAACGGCACACCGCCTGCCGCGCGGACGGCATCCTTCACCAGTTTGCCGAAGTCCTGCAAATGCACATGCCCGGGGACAATATCCACATATGAATTGACAATGGCAACAAACGGTTTTTTGAAATCATCTTCCTGCAAACCGGTGGCGCGCAACAACGCGCGGTGCGGGGCTTTCTCATATCCTTTTTTGACTGTGTCTGATCGCATGGTACTCCTGTAGTGTTTTGTTGTTTTGTATTCGACCGTAGAAAATGGACGGTGGTTTACGGTCTGATCTTAATTGATACAAAAAGAGCCGCCCGTGGTTAGGGCGGCTCTTCGTACTTACTCAGTGATTTATTTCGTCCTCACCGCTGCCATCCTAACCAAAAATTGATCCTTAATAATAAGGACCGCAAGGACTACTACAATAATGGAGAGGCTAAACAAAGATTGGTTCATGGGCGGTTGATTTCGTCCGATTATAGGCAGATTCGGAAATCCGTCAAGGGGTTTGATGTGGGATTCGGATAAAAGATAAAATTTGATGAATCCCGTATCTTCTCAATATTTGGGGCACACACCCTAACTTCACCACGAAGGCACAAAGACGCAAAGTTTTCCCTTCGAGTCTTTGTGCCTTTGTGGTCAAAACGCTGGCTTATTAAATAGGCTCTCTCACCCACCCGACTTTTTGAGATGATACAAACCCCGAAGGGCTGGCTGAAAATGGGGAAATTTATTACACACCTTCGGAGTTTTGTCGCGAAAAAAAACCTCTTGCGGCTTCCTCTTGGAAGTATAATCACCTTATATGTCCATCCTTTCCAATAAACACATTTTGCTCGGTGTAACGGGGTCCATTGCCGGCTATAAAGCCGCAGACCTAGCATCCAAGCTGGCGCAGGCCGGCGCGCAAGTGGATGTGATTTTAACTGGCGCGGGGGAGAAATTTATCACGCCGCTTACCTTTCAATCTGTCACCGGCCGCCGCGCTTATCTGGATAAAGATTTATGGGGTAATGAGGCACATATTTTGCATGTCAGTTTTGGCAAGACTGCCGACTTGCTTGTCATCGCGCCCTGCACAGCCAACACAATTGCCAAACTAGCAAATGGAATTGCCGATAATCTGCTCACGGTCACGGCATTGGCAGCGGAATGTCCATTGGTGATCGCTCCCGCCATGGATGGCGGTATGTTCTATCACCCCACCATGCAGGAGAATATTGCAAAATTAAAAAAAGGCGGCGCGATCATTGTCGGACCTGCTGAAGGACACCTTGCCTCTGGATTAACCGGCAAGGGACGCATGATTGAGCCTTCTGAAATTTTTGGGCACATTCGCATTGTGCTTGGCAAAAATGGAATACTTGCCGGAAAGAAAATTCTTGTCACGGCCGGCGGAACCCAGGAAGCGCTCGATCCTGTGCGGGTGATTGCGAATCATTCATCTGGCAAACAGGGGTATGCGCTCGCGCAAGCCGCGCTGGATGCTGGCGCAGAAGTTTGCCTGATCACTGCGCCGACGGTATTGACGCCTCCGGTCGGCGCGCGCGTGATCAAAATAAACAGCGCAATGCAAATGCTCAATGCGGTGATGGCAGAATCAGCCGACGCGCTGATCATGGCGGCGGCTGTGGCTGACTTCACACCGAAGGCGCCATCCAAAGATAAAATGAAAAAACGCAACGGCATTCCGAAGGTGGAACTGACAGCGGCGGCAGATATTCTCGGAGCAGTATCCAGCCAGCAGGCGGGGAAGAAGCGGTTTCAAGTTGTGGTGGGCTTCGCGGCTGAAAGTCAAAATCTGCTCGAAAATGCCTCCGAAAAATTACAATCCAAGAAGTTGGATTTGATCGTTGCGAATGACATATCAGCCAATGACGCGGGGTTTGCGGTGGATACAAACCGTGTTGTGCTTTTATTTGCAAACGGAAAAAAGGAAATTTTGCCGCTGATGCGTAAAACAGAGGTGGCTGAAAAAATCATCGAACACACATCAAAATTGTTGGAGTAACTATGCGCGTTTTGGTCATCTCGGATATTCATGCAAATTACACCGCGCTCGAAGCCGTATTAAAAGATGCCGGTCCGGTCGATGAAACCTGGTGCCTTGGCGATCTTGTGGGCTATGGCCCAGACCCGAACGCCGTGGTCGAAGAAATGCGCGAGATTCCAAACCTGACCTGTCTGCTTGGCAATCACGACATGGCGGCAATCGGCAAAATGCCGCTCGAAGCCTTTAATGGCGAGGCGCGCCGTTCGTTGGAATATCATAAAAAAGTTTTGAATGCCAGCAACATGGATTTTATGCGCGTGCTTTCTGCGAATGTGAAAGTACGCGGCGAAGCCACGCTCGCGCACGGCAGTCCGCGCGACCCGTTGTGGGAATATATTTTGAATGCGCTTTCAGCGCGTTTGAATTTTGATCATTTTGAAACACCCTGGTGTTTTGTGGGACATTCTCACATTCAGTCCATGTTTGCGTTGAATGAGGAAAATGATCGCGTGACCCTGGAGCAAACCAAACCCGGAGAAACGATCACACTGCGCCCGAAGTTGATCCTGAACCCGGGCTCGGTCGGACAGCCGCGAGATCGCGACCCGCGCGCCGCCTACGCCATCTACGATACCGAAGCCCACACCTGGACTCCGCGCCGCGTGGCATACAACATCCCCGAGGTACAGCAGCGCATCCGTGAATCCGGTTTGCCAGAAAAACATGCGGCGCGTATTGCCGAAGGCTGGTAGGGAAAGGAATGCTGGGCAAAAAGATGAATGATGAATGGGAACCAATTTCGTGTGATGTTCGTCTTTATGGGTAAGGAAATCACTCAGGATATTTAACAGGAGAAAAGAACATGAAAAAGATATTTTCATTCAGCCTCATCATCGTTGCCATATTAATTCTCACCGCATGTGGCGGCGGTGCGCCAATTGCTGATAAAAATTTATCTGCGGCGGGCGCACCCGTTGAGTCGCAGGCTGATTCATACGAAGCGCCCATGCCTGCGGCAAACGCTGCCGATCAGGCGGCGGCGACATCCGGCGGCGCATCTACCGCCAGCGTGGATCGCATCGTCATTCAAAATGCTGATCTTGCCATTGTCGTAGCGGATGTGGAAGGACGCATGAAGAACATTCAGGTCATGGCGCAGCAAATGGGCGGATTTGTCGTCTCATCCAATTTGTATCAAAGTTATACAAACAACGGCGTTCAGGTTCCAGAAGCGCAGATCGTGATCCGCGTGCCTTCTGCTAAATTGGAAGATGCGTTGAACCAGATCAAAAAAGATGTGGTTGAAGTGCAAACTGAAACACGCTCAGGTCAGGATGTAACCGCCGAATATGTAGATTTGCAATCACGCCTGAAAAACTACGAAGCCGCCGAAGCGCAATTGGATGAAATTATGAAAACCACAACCAACACCGATGATGTGGTTAATATTTTCAATCAACTTGTGTATTACCGCGAACAAATTGAACTGGTCAAAGGACAGATCAAATATTACGACGAAGCCGCCGCGCTTTCAGCCATCAGCATCCGCATTGCCGCGGAAGCGACTGTCCAGCCGATTGTGATTGGCAAATGGGAACCCAAAGGCGTGGCGCTCACAGCCGTGCAGGATTTGATTGACTTTATGAAAGGCTTTATCAACTTCCTGATCCGCTTTGTGATTTACACCCTGCCAGTTTGGATCATGATCGGCGTTCCGCTGTACATGATATTCATCGGTTTGCGCGCGCTCTTCCGCAAACTACGCGGAAACAAATCGAAGAATGTAAATCCGAAAGAAACACCGGCGGATGCAAAGAATGAGAAGTAATAAGTAATAAAAAGAGAGGTCGCCGGTGGCGGCTTCTCTTTTTATTTACGACATCCCGCATCAAATCCAACCCGAAATACGAGGTGGACTCGAAAAGCATTTAGTCCACCTTGGCAGCAATCGGTGAGAGACTGTTTAATAACTTCACCACGAAGTCACCAAGACACAAAGTTTTTCCCTTCGAGTCTTGGTGACTTCGTGCCTTTGTGGTCAAAAAAGCGGGCTTGTTAAACAGACTCTGAGCATTTTGCGATGATGGAAGTAATTGCGGTTTTGAGCATAATGCCATCGACTACTTAAATATTCACGATTTATCCTGCATCCGAACAAAAATGTAAAGTTAATTAAGGGCGAACGCGATGTATGATAAGGTTGATTGTTTGTAAAAAATAATTCAACCTAGAGGAGCAAAAATGAAGACCCTGCTTCGAACCGTTTTGAGCGCATTTGTTTTGGCAGGCATGATCCTTGCCTGCGGATCGCAAACCCAACCCACAGCCGCACCGGATGTCGTGAATACCGCGGTGGCTGGCACACAGCAGGCGCAAATTCCCGTGCAGGCAACGGTTAGCCCAAATACACCAGCCGCCATGCCCATGACACCCACGCCCGGACCAACAGTAGAATATGTCAATCTCACCGAAGAGGAACTGACCGCGCTAATTGATCAGGCGGTGACTGAAGCCATTGCCGCCACCGATCAAACGACCGCCGCAGTCAACGCCACAACCAGCGATGGCACAGTTACGGCAGAAGAGGTTGCGTACATTTATGACTATTATTACTACGCAGATTATTATGTCCAAACAGCCAATGATTTGATGGCTGAATATTACAACCTGTATTCCGACCTTGCGACTCAGATGATCACAGAAATGAACGCCATTCAATCTGAATTGACGCAGATGAACGACACGCTCACACAAATTTCCACCTCGTTGAATGAGATCAATGCCACGCTTTCACAGGGACTTACGCTGGCGCAAGAATCCATCGATCAACTTAATGCGGCCGCGCAACAGGCGCAAGTTAATGCCCAGGAATTGAAAACCCAGGCTCAGGACATGATCTCAGTCTTGCAGGCAGAACAGCAGGGGCGTGTGGATCAACTTTCACAAATTCAGGCGAATAACATCCCCACCGACAAGATCGCCGCCCTGCAATCAGCATTTGAATTTGTTGATTTTGCAAACACCGCCATGAGCGACAACAAACTCAGCCGCGACGAATTGACCAACCTGACCCAACTTGGCAAAAACGCCCAAACAGGCTTGCAACAATTTGGCGCGGCGGGCGGCGGGTTGGGCGCGGGACGGGCTGATATGGACTTGACGCAATTCTCCGGCAAGTTTGATGAGATCACCACCCAGTTTGCCCGCGGACAAATGCCCCAGGCGCGCGGAAATGTCGGTCAATTTGAAAGCGCGCTGGGTTCGCGTCCCAGCCGACCCGGCAGACCGTGACGCAGTCGATTTTTTTTACTTTTCGCGCAACGCAAGCATTTAGAGATTGTTTAATAATCCCGCTTTTTGACCACAAAGGCACGAAGTCTCAAAGACTCAAAGGGAAAAACTTTGTGGTTTGGTGACTTCGTGGTGAACTTATTAAACAGTCTCTTAACTTCTAAGTTCTTAAAGAGGTTCCAGTATGAAGAATCATAAATCCCGCTTGCGTTATTGGCTAAACCTGATCACGCTCACAATTCTTTCGTTTTTCCTCACACTTTTTATTTTAACCATTTATGCAAGCAACCGTTGGGTGCAGTCTTATCTTTATCCTGCGCGAATTATTCCAACGGGGGAATGGCTTGTGGAAAACAAAATTTCTTACCAGGAACTTGAATTAACAACCAAAGATGGCATCAACCTTGCGGCTTGGTACACGCCACCCCAAAATGGATCGGTGATACTGGTGGCGCACGGATACAACGGCAACCGTCCTGAAAATATTTATGTCATGCTTGCAAAGCATGGGTATGGCGTTTTGGCTTGGGATTTCCGCGCGCATGGGCAAAGCGGCGGGGAATATTGTTCATTGGGATATTACGAACAACTGGACGTGGAAGCCGCACTGGACTATGCATTGGCGCAACCTGATGTCGAGCACGTCGGCGCGTGGGGCGGATCAATGGGAGCCTCAACCGTGATCTTGACTGCGGCAAAACACCCCGAAATCGAAGCGGTAGTCAGCGACAGCGCCTTCCCAACTTTGGAAGATGTAATGCGGCTCAATACACCGATCAAAATTATGCAGCCCTTTGTCTTATTTTTCGGTGAACTATTAAGCGGCGCAGATTTGGATCAGGTGCGCCCAGTGGATGAGATTGCCAAAATCAGCCCGCGCGCAGTATTGATCATTGACGGCTGGAGGGATGCCGCGGTCGCCATGAATTCGCCCTATCGTTTTTTTGACGCGGCAGGCGAACCGAAACAGTTGTGGGTCGAAGAGGGAGTTCCGCACCTGGCAATGTATGACCGCGATCCAGAAGGCTATGAAAAACGGGTCATCGATTTTTTTGATGCGTATCTAAAATAACAGATTGTTTTGCAAATGCGTTTACGACATCCCCCCGTCATCTATGGTGACGGGGGGATATTAAAGTCTCGAAGACTCAAAGGGAAAAACTTAGTGACCTAGTGTCTTGGTGACTTTGTGGTTTACAACGCTTTACTTACGCAAGAGGTCTATTCTTAAAGTTTAGGTATGTATCGCCTGTCCGGTTGCCGCGTGCGCCGCTTCCATGATTGCCTCTGAAAGCGTGGGGTGCGCGTGGACGTTGCGGGCAATTTCATGCGGAGTGAGTTCCATCATGTGCGCCAGAGTCAGTTCAGGCAGAAGTTCAGTTACTTCGGGTCCGATCATGGAGGCGCCGAGAATTTCGCCGTAGGCTTCATCCACCACAATCTTCACAAATCCGCCGTAATCGCCCATGCCGAGCGCCTTGCCATTTGCCTGAAATGGAAAACGCCCGATCTTTACAGAATGCCCGCGTTCCTTTGCCTGGGCTTCGGTCAAACCGAATGACGCGATCTGCGGCATACAGTACGTGGCGCGCGGCATCATCTCATAATCGAGTGTTACCGTTTCAGCGCCGGCAATATTTTCGGCGCAGATAATGCCCATTGCCGAGCCAACATGCGCCAGCATCAGTTTGCCGGTCAGGTCGCCAATCGCCCAGATGCCGGGCACATTCGTCTGCATCTTCTCATTGACTTCGACAAAGCCGCGCTCGTTGATCTTGACCCCGACTTCTTCAAGCCCAAGTCCTTTGGAGTTGGGACGGAACCCAATCGCCACCAAAGCCTGATCAGCCTCAAGCACAGTTTCCTTGCCCTCGGCAGAGACCTTCACTTGCACGCCGGTTGCCGTGGCTTCGATGGATTCAACTTTATGTCCGGTCAATATTTTAATCTTGCGCTTCTTGAATTCTTTTTCAAGTTCCTTCGAAATTTCCTCGTCTTCAAGCGGAACGATGCGCGGAAGCATTTCAACAATGGTTACTTCCACGC
>JFJP01002688.1_pt1 | contig 11733 bp, 10 predicted proteins | sample 431651 | NCBI WGS metagenome assembly JFJP01 (sample SAMN02602958, study PRJNA72255) | Microbial mat metagenome, whole genome shotgun sequencing project. | biome: fresh water; feature: sink hole; material: water; isolation source: purple microbial (photo- and chemosynthetic) mats found in... | reverse complement strand
GTGCCATCCACAGACCGTCAAAGCGATAGCCAGTGAAGTTGCCGCTATTAGCGATCACCTGGAGCCCGTCGGCATTCGACGTCTGAGCCTCAGGCCACACGACCTCGACTAGCTCGATTTTCGTGACGAGGCCACCGCTCGCTTGCGAATGGATAGCGGAGTAGCCGTTCACCCGCGTCCACGCGAGGGCGCTGCGGTCGCAGTCAATCCAATAAAAACCACCGCAGTGGAACCCGGCGAAGCAGACTCCTTTTACCCTGGTGAGCTTGAAACCGTTCTCGATCAGGACGCTACCGTAGCCATCCCGAGGACAAACCGTCACGCGCTGGGTCCATGCGGAGGAACCACTATCAATAATGACCGAAGTCGAACCTAGGCTCGCCCCAAGTCCCACAAGGGTCCCGGGACGGACCCTGATCCTGACACCCGCAGCTGCTTGCGCTGCGGTTACTTGCCGCAAGGCGGCCTGAATGGCCGACCACGTGCAATCCACCTCGATGTTCAGCGCGGCCGCATCATACATGAACGGCGTGGGGATCAACGACGGCCAGTGACTGCCGTTCGGGCCATACGAGGGAACACGCGTCGGAACCGCCGCAGAAACCGTGGCCACGACACCATGCCCAATCAGCAACAGTCCGACAATAGTCCGAATAGTTAAGGATTTGATAATACTTAGTATATACATAATAGAGAATAAATTTGGGTAATAAAAAGTCAAAAAAGAAAATGACTCACGTAGGTCCACCGATCCACCGAAACCGGCCACGGACCGGTTGATACCTGCCGGCCCCAGCCTGCCGTCGCATGCAGCGGAGCCGCGACCACGTGATGGAGGAAATGGGTCGCCGCTCGCGCAAGCAGCGCCGGGAAAGGGCGGCGGCGGATTTAAGCGTCGCAAGAAAATCCGCAGTGTGGCCGTCGAGTACGGCGCGACCGGCATGATAGGCGAGCCGGGGTGCGAGAAATTTCAAGCCGAGCAGAAATGGTTGGCATCGGATAGCTAACAGAATCTGGTTGCGAGGCTTGAAAAAATCACGTATGCGATTCCGGCAGGCGGCCGGGCCTGCATGGTGCACGACCTCGAAGCGCGGCATGTGCAGGATACGCACACCACAATCCAGCAGGCGCCATGCCAACTCGACCTCCTCGTAATGCATGTAATAAATCTCCGGGAAAAGCCCGGCCTCGATCAGATCCATGCGCCGGAACGCATAAGCAGTGCCGCTGAAATATCCGGTTTCAAACTCACGGGTGCCGCCGCTTTCAACTGGCACCGGATGCCACCAGCGCAGCTCGTCATCACCCCCGTCCGGGGCGAGAATCCTCATCGCCATTCCGATCGGCGACGAGGCGACGTCGAATGCCCGCCGGATGCCGCACAGAAGACCCGGATCGCGGAGGGAAACATCGCTGTCGAAGCCCACGATCAGATCACCTTTGGCCTCGAGGATGCCGCGATTGCGGACGACACAAGGGCCGCCATTGGTTTCGTTCACGAACAGCCTCACCTCTGGAAATTCGATACGCACCCGCTCTGCTGTGCTGTCGGTCGAACAATCGTCCACCACGATCACCTCGAAGTTCGCGCCTTCCTGCTGCCGCAGGTCTTCTAACAAACGCAGCAGGCAATCGCAGCGGTTGAACGATGGAACCACGACAGAAATCATGACTGTGTCGGGCCTGGGTTCACGATCGGCCGTGTGTATCCGCAGTGCCATTCCCTGCGGTGCCGCCACACCGTGCGCCAGCGGTTTCCCTCTGGATGAAACGGGCGGATAAATACCGAGGGCAGCGCCCGCAGGCCCGTACCAGCCACCAGCAAAAACAACCCGGCTTTCTGCCGCCAACCACGCCAGTGCCTGTGCATCAGGCTGGCCTTGCCGCGGTAAAGTAGCAGCATCTTGTGCGCGGGCGATTCCGAGGATATGCCTAACATGTGGATTAACTCAGCATCCGGGCAAATCACCGGCCGACATCCTAGTGCACGCGCCCGGATCGCAAAATCCACGTCTTCACCATACATGAAATAGCCTTCATCAAGCCCACCGAGTTTCTGCCAGATAGCCATGGGAACTAGCAGGAAACAACCGGTAATCACCCCCACCTCGCGCACAGTGTCGCGCTTCCACCCACCCAGTGACTCCGGGTTTAAAAATCGAGAACCAGAAGCCAGACTGCTGAGCCCCGTGGCAAACATCAACGTGCTAAAAAGGGTAGGCAGGCCAAGGCAGGATAGGGGCTCCAGACTACCATCGGTCTTAAACGTGCGGCCGCCGTAGAGGCCATATTGCGGATTCGCCCGCGCAAACCTGATGATCACGTCAATGGCATGGCGTCGCACCACCGTATCCGGGTTGAGCAGTAGCACGAAGTCAGCGTCCGCATGGCGCGCTCCGTAGTTCACGCCTTTGGAGAAACCCAGATTCACACCAGGAATTAACAGATTCACTGCAAAATAACAATTATTAACAACCTCGACGGTCGAGTCAGATGATGCATTGTCCACCACGATCACCTGCATGGAAACATCCCGGCACTCGGAATAGACCGCCTCAAGACAGGCAGCGATCTCATCCTCCGAATTGTAGGTGACTATGATAACAGCGACATCGTAGGCACTCATGGGCGCTTGGTTATAGCTCTCGTTTTCGCTTTTCTTATTCCAGAACGGCTAAAGATAAAACTTCGCAGCGAGTCGACCAGCGGACCGGAGGCGACCGGGCCGATGCGAATGGACGGACTGAAATCTGCGAGGTGGTTGAGCATGAACACCAACTGGCTTTCATCATATGCGACTTGCACACCGTAAAGCTCGTGCATGCACCGAGCCGTGGCTACCTGGTGCTCGCTGCGGTGCTCGCCAAGCGAGGCGCGCTTGGGCATGACCAGTATCGGCTTGCCGCGCAACAGCGCCATGAGGATCGTGCCCATGCCTGCGTGCGAAATAATCAGCTCTGCCTCGTCAAAACGCCGCTTGTTCGGCTCCCATCCACCCTCACCAATCTGAGCGAACACATCGCGACGGGCGTAGTGACGGGCCCAGCCATCGATCACACGCATCATGCGGTCGAAGGGAAGATCGGTGCCAACGGTGACGAAGATCATAATACGTTTCCAAAGTATTGAGGGCCTCTCTCGCGGGTGAGATGCGGCCATTGAGTGAGCCAGAGGTCTACAAAAGCACCGGCCCTGGCACCGGACAATGATAGCTTCTCCACGTTGGCCACGCTATCGACCCAGATGACGCGCGCACCTAGCAGTTTTCCGATCCGCGCCCCGAAGTAGCCCGGCGCCGCGCCAGTAGTAATGACCACATCCGGCCGCAAACGCCACACCAACCGCAGGACCGCCAGTGCACAACGCAGCAACGCCAACTTACTCCAGCGATTACAATCCGGAATCAGACGGAAGGATTCGCCCGGAACATCAAGCCGATATCCCTCTCGAACCGTAGCGAATGTCACGGCACAGCCATCGAAGGCCGGCCGCAGCCTCAACAATTGGATCCAATGCCCGCCGCCGGACGAAATGGCTAGAACTTTGGTTTTTCTTAACGTCATGGCAGGGGATTTTCATGACGCCCCGCGGGCGAATAACACCGCGGGGATGGTTTTGAAAAGAATCGTTAAGTCGAGCCACAGAGACCAGTTATCTATGTATTCGTGGTCCATCTGCATCCATCTATCAAACGACACATCATCGCGGCCGCTGATTTGCCAAATACAGGTGATGCCGGGTTTGACGCAAAGACGCTTGCGGAAGAGCCATCGATACCGTTTCACCTCGGCGGGCAGCGGCGGGCGTGGGCCCACCAGACTCATCTCCCCACATAACACATTGAACAATTGGGGTAACTCATCGATACTCGTCATGCGGATGAATCTGCCGATTCTCGTTGCGCGCGGATCGTTCTGAATCTTGAAAGCCGGGCCGTCACGCTCATTGAGCGCCGCCAATTCGGATTGCTGTCGCTCGGCATCCGCCACCATCGAGCGGAATTTATACAAGCGGAAGTGGCGTTGATTCATGCCTACCCTTTCTTGCACAAAAAAGACCGGCCCGGGGCTCGTTAGCTTGATCAGAAGTGCCACCACCACCATCACCGGCAACAACATAATCAAAACCGTCAGTGAAAGCGCAGCATCAATCAATCGCTTTACCAATAATTGCCCCAGCAAGTGCTCACGGAAAAGGGTAACCAAATATTCATCTTCAAATTCCTCGATGTGCAGGTTTCTCAGCAATGTACCATCCGCTAACTCCGACATGAGCCGAACAACTATACCCAAATCACGCGCGTTGCGGACGATCCGCGCAACGTCGCTGAACCGCGCATCCATCGGCAAGCATACAATAATTTCATCCACCCGTTCTTGAGCCAGCACCGAGCGCAGGTTTTCCAATTTACCAACGACCTTCCAATCCGAGTGATTCAAAGGATCACATGTCTCAAAGACAGCTCGATTTTCCGCGACAAATCCAACAACTTTGTATCCAAGCTCTGGTTTGGCTTCGATTTTTCTGACTATCTGCCGGGCACGCTCATTGGCTCCGACTACCAGTAAATAACGGTAGTTATAACCGGATCTCCTGGCACTCAACAATAGTATGCGAAGAAACAGGCGACTGGAGATACCGATGGTGGTGACCACCATAAAGAACATCAGAATGTTCAGCAGGTTGAAACTCTTCACCGTAAACACAACGCTGATGACCATAAGCCCGAACGAGGCCAGAGTGGTGGCCTTCAGAAGGCTTTTCAACTGTGTGTTGAGTGCAACGAGACGATCAAGCCGATAACGAATAAAATAATCAAAAATCGCTATCCAGCCGACGGCGAGAATGAACATTCCCAGGGCATCCTCAACCTGAAGTGTAGCCTCAAGGATATGGGTGCCGCCGCTCAACAGTATTTCTGGACGGAAATAGATGATTCCAAGACCCGTGAGCACCAGAACCATCTGGTCGAACACGCGGAACATCTGGATCAGCAACTTATGGCGAAGGCGGATCATAAACTGATCGAGTGGACGGAAGTGCTATGGCTAAACTGCCTTAATTTCCGCCAACCAGCCAGCTGGGTGAGTAATTGCGGGTTTTGTTGAAGATGCACGACACATCGGCCTTGCCTTTGATCAGTTCCGAATACCCCCATGTTAAGGCGTCCCGACTGGTGTTATCCGCATCCAACACAAGCAAGACTTTATCCATCATGCCCGCCATTGCGAGCGTCCGGCTTGTTTCGTGAATTGCCGGCATGTCAAAGAGAATGTAATCGTAAGCACTCGCCTGTAGCTGTGGCATCAAATTATACAATTGAATCGGCGTGAATGTTTCCACCCCACCCACGTCACGTCGCGCCAGGGCACTCGCATAATGCAGGTTTTGCTGTGCTGAGTGAGAATTCTTCCTGCCATTTACTTCCAACGCTCCAGCGAGGGAGAGCCGCGGAATCTCTCCCAAAATCGGATTCTCCCCAGGATGGGGTGAACTGAGGTCCACCAGTAACACTTTGGTCCCGTCAATTTCTGAAAATGCCTTTGCGAGGCCGGCGGCGATGATCGACGCCCCAGCACCTGCGGAAAGACCGGTCACGGCTACAAACTTGGGTTTGTGGATGACGTTGTTGATTTCAAAGTTGAAGTTAATCCGATCCCGAAGAGTCTCTGTATAGGGAAGTATGAAATGCTCGGTGCAGGCAACCTCGGGAGCTACGGCTCGCTTCTTCACGGCTGCAAGATCGAGCATTTCATTGCCATTGATGAGCGGAAAATCCTGATCTTCGGAAAACCTCAAATGTCCTCGGTTGCGGCCGCCAAGATAAGGAATCGTCAACATCAATGGCAGTTGCAGGCGATTCTGGATCTCGATAGGCCGCTTGACACGGCGGTCAAACAGAAGTTCTATCAGAAATGCCAGACCAAGTCCTAGGGCCATGCCGGAACCGGCCAGGCCGAAGATGATTTTCTCTGTCAGAGGGTCAAATTTTTCGATCGGTTCCGAGGGTTGCTGCACGATGGTGATATTTGGCATCCTCGCCGGATCGAGAGTCATATCGAGTCTTGCGTTCTTTAGATTGGTATCGAGTGTTCTATATTCCACCTCTTCGATATCTCGCTTGCGTTGGATGTTCTCAATGCGTGCGCCCAATGCATATTGACTGCTAAATTGCCTACCAATTTCGTTTAAGTGTTCATCCAGAACAGCAATCTTAGCCTCAATCGCCGCAAGGCCGGCTTTCTCTAGAATCCATTTCCCCTCCGGGTCTTGTCCCCCGGTAACCAAGGACTCCGCCTTGGCAATCAACACCGGATACACCTTTTCCAACGCCCGGCGTTTGGCGTCGTTGGTATCAAGTTGTTGCCGGTTTAACAGAATCAGGCGGTTGCCTGGCTTGAACTTAACGCGTAACTCCAAATCTCGCTTTTGGAGAAACCCGATGATTTCGATGAGCGAGCGATACTCGGTGATCACCTGCGGTGGAGTATCCTCATCCGAGTGGCGGCCATTCCGAAACGGAGCATTTCCCGTGATGGCATTGCCCGATTGATCAGTTGGGTTTTCTCCATAATTTTGGCCCAGTTCTCCGATCGTCGCCCTTTTTTCCGCGAGTTCCGCACGTGCTGCCAACAGTTCCTCCTGGGTTTTACTCCGTTGTGATGTTAACGCCGAGGTAGCATCTGCCAACGACATGATGCCGCTCTCCGCACGCAATTGATTAAGTTCATTCTCGGTCTCCTGCAGCCGCGTTTTTGCCTCAGCCGCCTGTCGTGCCACATCGTCAAATGCGGCCGCCGATCGGTGAATTTCCAGATGCTTTGTAAAATAACATTCTACCAGCTGCCCCAGCACAAACTGCGGCATATCCCGTTCCTTGTCGCCGTAATATACGTGCAGAACATTGGCGCTCCGGCCAGGGAAGACCGATAAACTGGCAAGCAACTTGCTGGCACCATCCGTATTGGTTGGCACCCCCTCGAAGTCGGGCAATAATTTCTCCGGGCCGACCGATTTAGCCACATCCATCGCAAGATCCGCACTGGTTAAAATCTCAATTTCCGTATTAATCACCGGATCACTCTGTTTCTCGCCCGGGCTTTTTTGTGTCTCGTAGGGCTCCAATGATCCTCGCTGCAAGACATAACGAACCAGAAGTTTTGCCTCGGATTGGTAAAGTGGCTCTCGTTTCAGATAAACTGCGCCGGATACAGTGAATCCGAGCAATGAGAGCCCAATAATCATCCACTTGTGACGAAACAAGACATAAAGAATATCGTCTATTCCCAGGCTTGTCTTTACGAGATTTGTGTTAGATTTTTGCATAATGTTTAATCGTTTTATTCGTCCAGTTCTTGATTACCTCGATTACTTGATCCACCTGCTCATCTGATACCTCCGGGCCTACTGGTAGTGATACCAATTCATCAGCACATTGTTCCGCCACCGACAAATCGCCTTCCTGGTTTGTTTGAGCTAGATAGGCCTTCTGATGATGAACCGGCACTGGATAGTGGATTCCATAGCCGATTTCATTTATGTTGAAACAACGGATCAACCCGTCGCGCCCGGACACGCGCAAGGCATAGATGTGCCATGCATGCGAAGTGCCGTCGCATTCTCCGGGCAACATCAAGTCTGCTATTCCTGAAAGTGCCTCCCGATAGCGTTGCGCATGGTGTTTACGAATCTGGTTTCCATCATCGAGATTGCGCAGCATGATGCTCAGAACCGCAGCTTGAAGCCCATCCATCCGGCCATTCCATCCAATCAAATCGTGCTGATTTTTCCGAACCTGCCCGTGATCCCTGAGCATCCGCAATCTGTTTGCAAGATCTCCGTCATCGGTCGTAACCGCACCACCTTCACCAAAACCGCCAAGGTTCTTGCCGGGATAAAAACTGAAACATCCTGCGTTAGCGAGAGAGCCGACTTTCCGTCCACGCCATTCCGCACCATGCGCCTGCGCGGCGTCCTCGATCACGCTCAGCCCGTGCTCACCGGCAATCTCCAAAATTCGGCCAATGTCCGCAGGCTGCCCGAACAAATGGACCGGCAGAATCGCCTTGGTTTTGCTCGTCAATACCTTCGCAATTGCCTCCGGATCCATCGTGTAGCTTGCGGGGTCAATGTCCACAAACACCGGCCGCGCCCCTGCTAGCAAGATCGCTTCGACCGTTGCCACAAAGGTCAATGGAACCGTGATAACCTCGTCGCCCGGACTAACACCAGTGGCGACAAGTGTCAGCCACAAAGCCTCCGTCCCGGAGCCAACGCCGATGGCGTGCCGCGTCCCGCAATAAGCGGCGAATTCCTCCTCAAATCGTTCTACAAACGGTCCTCCAGAAAAATTTCCCGAATCCATAACAGCAGCCATCGCCGCCAGATACTCGCCCCGAAGAGGAGCATGTCGTGCCTGTAAATCCATGAATGGAACGCTCATTCCGCATAAACTCCTTGTGGTTCCGTTAGTAACCGGGCGGGATTTCCCGCCACGGTCGCATTTGGCGGCACATCGGCGGTGACCACGCTGCCTGCGCCGACCATCGCGTTCTCGCCGATGACCAAACCGCCTAGAAGAATGGTTCCCGAGCCGATCGATGCTCCGCATTTTACGAGTGTCCGCTGACATTCCCAATCTTCTGATTTTGATAGACCTCCGTCCGGCCTTGTGGCCCGCGGGTATTTATCATTGGAAAATATAACTCCATGGCCGATGAAAACCTCATCCTCCAGAGTTACGCCCTCGCAGATAAAGCTATGGCTTGAAATCTTGCAGCGTGCACCAATCACTGCATGCTTTTGAATTTCCACAAAACATCCGATCCGCGTTCCATCGCCGATCTTGCAGCCATACAAATTCACGAAGCCGTGCATCTCAGCCTGTATGCCAAGACTGACATCGGACGCGATCCGCTGGGTGTTGGAATTCGTGTCTGGCATAAATTTTATGTAGTTAGCAAACACCGATCAGCGGCGTCGCGTATTCCACCGATGAGTGATGGAGTCGCACCGAACCACCGCGTGACCGCAATGACGCGGTGCTAGCTTCCAAAATCCGCACCACATCATGGCCGTTCTCGCCGCAGGTATCCGGTCGGTTTCCAGTCCGTATGCACTCGATGAAATGCGCACACATCCGGTTGAGCGGCTCGACCTGATCCAGATACGGGATCCGGCATTCCCCATAATGATAGGAATACTGAAAATCCGCAAAGGTATCGTAATGAGGCGGACAATCCACCCGCACATCATAGATCCGCAGCTTGCCAAGTGGTTCGAGGTCGTCATACACAATCATCTTGCGGGTACCGACCAAGGTGATTTGGCGAACTTTTCGTGGCTCCAACCAACTACTTTGGACGGTGGCAAAACGTCGGCCGGCAAAGGTGAGTGATAAGTTGGTCACATCCTCGACCGCTGGATTCACCTGGGCGTTTCCTTGGCAATTGACGCTGCGAGGCAAGCCGCCCATCACACGCAGGATGATGGAAAGATCATGGGGTGCCAGATCCCATGCAACGTTGATGTCTTGTTGGAAAAGTCCAAGGTTGAGCCGCTGACAATTGATATAACGAATTTTACCCAGTTCTCCGCCTTCGATAATTTTAAGAATGGCCCGAACCGCTTCTGAGTAGAGATAGGTGTGCCCGACCATTAAGGTGAGTCGCTTTCCTTTGGCGATTTCTATCAAGTCACGGCATTCATCCGTGGTGGCCGCCATCGGCTTTTCGACCAATACGTGTTTTCCTGCCAGCAAGGCGGCTTTGGCAAGCACGTGGTGGGTGCACACCGGAGTCGCCACCACCACGGCATCAAGTTTGGCACATCGCAGCATCTCCGCAATATCATCAAACGCCGCCACTTGTGGCTGGCATTCCCGCAGGTGCTCCAGACGGGCGTGGTCATAATCGCAGACCGCGTTTAACTGGGCATCCGTCAGACTATGAAAATTGCGGGCTAAATTCGGCCCCCAATATCCATAGCCGACAATTCCAACCGAGACCGGCAATTTCATGAAGTTTAGCGTGATTGCTGGCTGGTATCTTCGGAGACCAGCGCGCTTTCGCCTAAAACGGACTCCGTTTTACTGACGGCTTGTCGGTGATGGTATGGAGCCTGAAGCACATGCCAAAGCAGAGTCAACGGAGTGCGTAAAATCAGCCCCAAGTCCAACTTCGGTGACATGTGCTGGATATAGTATTCATCCATCGCATTCATTTCGTTAAACGTGGCGTGGCCTCTGCCATGGACTTGCCAGATGCCGGTCAGACCAGGGAGAACGTTGAAGCGCACCCGTTGTTCCGAGCCGAAATACCGGAGTTCATCCACAAGACATGGGCGCGGCCCAACCAAACTCATCTCACCGCGCAGGATGTTGAACAACTGGGGAAGCTCGTCCAGACCCGCAGCTCTCACCAGACAACAGCCTGGCAACAATCGCGGATCGCTTAGCGAATCCAATTTCACCATCGGCCGGTTCGATCGGACCAATTTTTCAAAGTGATTCCTATGATGCTCTTCAGATGCGTCCATCTTCATGCTGCGGAATTTATAGAGTGTGAATCGTTCCTCATGCAGGCCGATCCGTTTCTGCCGGAATAGCAACGGACCTGGTGAAACGAACTCGATCCACAAAGCAAGCGCCGCCATCAGCGGCAACGTTACCGGCAGAGATATCAGAATATAGAAAATGTCCTGAATGCGCTTCCATTTGGGGGTTGCGCCACGAACCTGCGCGGCACTGTGTTGATTGATATGGCACCGGCCGTAAACGACTGGCAAAAGATTACTGTAGCAGGTGAGGTATCGTTTGGGTGTACGATCCTCCCATTTGTTTTTAACAGCAGACATCATGGGGGGGAATGGTGTTGATGTTGGGGGAGATGGGAATATGAATGATATGGTAAATCAGGTCATAGGATTAATAGTAGTCTGGTTTTTGATCGATGCAGGGTGAATTTTCGGCGGTGTGTGGTGGCTGACACGCTGCCGCCCTTGGTCGTTCAACGGGATCGTTGAAACCGAATTTGGGGCTTGAGTGAGTTGATGCGTCACACAGACCCATGGATCGGTTACTTCCGGTTGCCACTCCTCGCGAGACGGTAACCGGCCCATCTAATCGATGTAGGCACAGCCTGTGTCGGGGGGGACAGCGGAAGATAACGTAATAATATGGGGGTGACGAATGACAGGAGTATGCCACCATCTACTGATCATGTCGCTAAGTGATGAAGCATCCCTTGATCATGCCGAGCCCCATGCAGCCCTGCGTGGAACTCCCATGCCACATGCGTGAAATCCCCTACGCCTCCAGCAACGCCCTCACCATCGCCGGGTCCAGTTTGTTCGTGATATCCGCATCTGCCAGCAGTCCGGCCGCCAACTTGGATTTTTCCTGCTGAAGCTTGTGGATGCGCTCTTCGACGGTGTCTTGACAGAGCAGTTTGTGGACAAACACCGGCTTGTCCTGACCGATCCGGTAAGCGCGGTCGGTCGCTTGCGCTTCGGCTGCGGGGTTCCACCACGGATCGTAGTGGATGACGGTGTCGGCAGCAGTTAGATTGAGGCCGGTGCCGCCGGCTTTTAACGAAATGAGAAACAACGGGATTTTTCCGGTTTGGAAATCCTCGACAAGTTTACCCCGGTCTTTGGAAGCGCCAGTCAGTTTCAAATACGGGATTTTTTCCTTCACCAGATGGTTCTCGATCAACGCGAGCATGCTGGTGAATT
>JFJP01022101.1_pt1 | contig 11737 bp, 6 predicted proteins | sample 431651 | NCBI WGS metagenome assembly JFJP01 (sample SAMN02602958, study PRJNA72255) | Microbial mat metagenome, whole genome shotgun sequencing project. | biome: fresh water; feature: sink hole; material: water; isolation source: purple microbial (photo- and chemosynthetic) mats found in... | reverse complement strand
GAGACTGTGGGACAGAGCGACGGAACCGTTGCTGTGGCACTGAACGTCAACGTGACATACATATCCAGCCCGAATCCGGGCGCATGTCTGCGGGCTGAAGCACGCGAAATCAGCCGTACCCGTAAAACCGCCAGCTATGACATCAGGGTCACGGATCGGGATGGACAGCTTATCGCCACTTGTCAGGCATTGGCTTACCGTACAGGAAAAGCGATTCCCTTTCTTTAATAAACCGGGAGTTCCGAACCCCAGTTCGGAACACATATCACGAATCAGGAGATACGATATTTTTCTGCCGGTTCCGTGAACAAAAAAATATCTGTTCCGAACTGGGGTTCGGAACTCCCGGGAGCCATGTGTTGACAGTTTCAGAAAAACAAAAGGGGAAGACATTTCTGTCTTCCCCTTGATTTTTTTTATCTGCGATTCATGCTACTTTCTGTTCGAGTATTCCGCGTAAGTCAAAGCCACTGTCCTGTAAACCAGATGGGCGAGCTTTGAATACGGCAGATAAACAAACATACAGAATACCAGAATCAGATGGATGAAATAAAGAAGATACGAAAGACCTGCCAATCCTCCGAGCCTTGTCATTTCTGTCAGCAGACCGGTCAATCCCAGTCCCAGCACAAGTCCGATCAATGACCAGTCTTTGTAAGTGCTCACCTGATCTGTTTTTGACAGACGGTCTTTGATCATCAGCAAGCTGCCGATCACCAAAGAAATACCAGCCACATTGCCCAGCCATTTTACCGGATTCAACTGGGAATAAGGTCCGTGAATCTGAAAAATATACAGCACCACAAAGAAAATCGAGGTCACGATAAACAGCCCGATGAATCCGAAAAACACCATCATGTGGGTTGTTGACCGTTCTCTGTTTTCAGAACATTCGTTAAACTTGTCATGTCTGAGAATCACAGGAATCATCCGTCCCAGCGCTTTGAGAAATGCAATAGGCTCAATGGTCTTCTTATCCGTCTTGCCCTCTGCCAGCGCGTTCTGATGGATGTCGTTCATGAAGCTCTTGATCCCCAGCGCGAATATAACCACAGTCCATATAGACGCGGGAACCATAATCAGGTCAACCAGCCATGTGGAGAAGAATTTGGAATGAACAATTTCATCCCCCGCGGGACTGAAGTTCAGCAATCCTGTAATCAATCCCAGCACGATGAAAATCGCCGCAGGAATCGCCAAAAGAATGGGCAGTTGTTTGGGATCATTCACCATTTTGCCCAAAGACCTCGGCACAGCATAAGCTGTCACTGCCTGAGCGCGGATAGCCGCCAGCACATCTCCGGGTTTTGCTCCTCTGGGACAAAGAGCCGTACAGTCTCCGCAATTGTGACAGAGCCAGATGTCGGCATTGCCCACCAGTCTGTCTTTAAGTCCCCAGGATGCTGCAATCATTTCCTTTCTGGGAAAAGGTTTGTTATCCGGAGAAATCGGACAGGCTACCGAACAGGTGGCGCACTGGAAACACTTTTTCAGGGTATCTCCGCCGAGTTCCCTGATATTTTTGATAAATTCAAGATCAGGCTCAATAAGATGCCTATCGGCCATAAACTTACCTCCTTTGAGTGAGAAGTGAGGAGTGAGAAGTGAGAATTTTTTCATTTCTCACTTCTCACTTCTCACTTTTCATTTATTTAGAATCCTTTGAAGGGATTCGGACCCAATGCCTCGACTTCTGCCACAAAGGAATTGATAATTCCGGGAATCTTGTCATATTCGTCAATGGCAACCTGGAACTGCCGCACGCGTTCGAGTTCCAAAGCCAGACTTGTCAGCGCGTCGCCGATCTTTTTGACCCGGATTTCTGCCAGTTCGCTTCCTTTGACAAAATGGCACTGATAATCATCGCCGTGTTTGCAGCCCAGCAGAAATACGCCGTCCATTCCTTTGGAAAGCGCGTCTTTGATCCAGACCACATTCACGGATCCGAGACAGCGTACCGGAACAAAGCGGACTTCCGCGGAATAGCTGAGTTTGTTCAATCCCGCTATATCCAGCGCAGGATACGCATCGTTTTCACAGACCAGCCCCAGAATCCGCAGGGGCGGTTCGCTGTAATCGTCTTCGGAAGGCACTTTGATCGCCTTGACCATGGAGCCGATGCTGTCAATATTGTAGTCGGCAAAACCGATGATCCGTTCAGGACATGCGCCCATGCAGGTTCCGCAGCGGCGGCACCGTGCAGGATTGGGTTTGGGTGTGCCTTTGGGATCATCATCCAATGCGCCGAAGGGACATTCTTCAGTACAGCGTTTGCACTGGGTACATCTCTGGAAAAAGAAATCCGGGAAGGTCATATCGCCGGACCGCGGATGCACAGCCACGCCTCTGTTCACCGATTCCACGCACTGAATTGCTTTCAGAGCAGCGCCGGCAGCGTCATCAATACATTCTTCCATGGTCATGCTGCGCCGGATCGCACCCGCGGCATAAATGCCGGTTCTCTGAGTCTCATAAGGGAAACATATAAAATTGGAATCGCAATAATTGTTGAACAGCTTGATATCACGGAAACCGGGTCCCTGACGATAGGCCAGATTGATTACCGGATCGTCTGCCGTTACCGGAACCATGCCGGTTCCCAGAACAACCATATCGGCTTTGACTTTGATTGCCTTGCCCAAAAGTGTGTCATCAGCTTCGACAACCAATCCGCCGCTGTTTTCGGCAACCCCGATCACACTGCCTTTGGTCAGGAAAATGCCCGGGTCCTGCTGGATACTCTTGTAAAAATTCTCGGAAAGTCCCGGAGTCCGCATGTGCTGATAGAAAATATATGCTTTGCCGTCCTCATAATCGTCACGCACATATTTTGCCTGCTTGAGTGCCACAAGACTTGTGACAGAACCCGCGAATTCGAAATCACTGTCATCTTCGCCTTTGCCCGGGCTTTGGATAAAAGCCACTGCTTTTGCCTCTTTGCCGTCCGAGGGGCGGGTGATCTTGCCTTTGGCTGCGATTTCTTCAAACTGATGGTTGGTGACAACATCCGGCAATGTGCCGAATCCGAGATGGGCAAATTCTCCTGCTGCTGCCTGATACGGACGCCAGCCGGCTGCGAGAACGACTGCGCCGAATTTCTCGCCCTCGGGATCAATGGTCAGAATATCTTTTCTGCCCTTATTGTATTCCATATACCGCTCGTGCAGTTTTTCCGCTTCAAGTTCCTTGCCGCTTTCATCCACTTTCATTTCCGGCGGCAGCGGATAAGGCACGTCGAATTCTATCTTTTCACCCGGTTTTTTAAAGGTAACGGTGAATTCGCCGGGCTGTCCCGCGACACGGGCTACGACTGCCGATGTTTTTACCTTTATATTCGGGTATTTTTCCAGTTCAGCGACTTTCGAATGAATAACAGGACTGATCAGGTCTTCATAAGGGTATTCAAGGGGGAGTTGTTTTCGCACTTTTGCCGCATAACCGCCGATATGCGGTTCTTTTTCAGCAATGGTCACTTCGTAACCGGCTTTGGCTGCTTCCACGGCTGCGGAAATACCTGTGATACCGCCGCCGATTACAAGAATCTTCCGGGTGAAAGTATCCGGTTTGTAGGGTTCGGGCAGGCTGACTTTTTCTATCCGCGCCATCCCCATCCTCATGTAGTCTTCAGCCAGCATCTGAACCTTGTCAAAATGCTCGCCGTCATCTTTCTGATCTTCCTGAAGTGCGGGGAATTCGGACCGCGGGTGGGACCAGATCACCTGCTCTCTGAGGTTCACCCGGTCAACGATACAGCCGTCAAAGCGGAATGTGTCGAAATTGACGCGGCGCGAACAGCCGGCAATCACCATCGCGTTGGTTCCTTCCGCGATATCTTTTTTTATCAGGTCAAGGCCTTCTTTTCCGCAGAGAAAAGGATGCGTCTGGACAGGAAGCCCTTCATCCTCCGGCACGCCGCTCAATGCTTTTATGTCCAGGATATCCCCGATTCCGCAGCCTGTGCAGATATAAACACCGTATTTCTTCTTATCCATTTTTCCTCCCAATTTCAGTTATCAGCAGTCAGTGAACCGTGTTTATTTCTCACTTCTCACTGTTCACTTCTCACTGTCTGAATTGCTTTCAGAGCCATACCGGTCGCATTCTGGTTTGACGATACCACATCCGCGGGTTTGTTGGCGCATCCTGCGGCAAACATGCCGCCTTTTGCAAAATCGTTCACAATAAAACCGTCCGCGGTGTATTCCAAATCTGCCGGAAGTTTTCTGATCGCAGCCGTGGGCTGCATACCAGTGGCAAGAACGACCATCTCGACGGTCTGCCTGACTTTTTCGCCCGTCACGGCGTTTTCTGCAATTACGGTGATATTCCGGGTCTTGGGGTCTTCCGCGACCTCTGCAACCTTGCCTTTGATGAGGAAAACATTTTTATCGCTTTTGATCTGCTTGTAAAATTTTTCATAGCGATGTCCCGGGGCCCGGAGATCAATATAGAAAATATAGATTTTGGCCTCGGGATACTGTTCGCGGATATAGGTGGTCTGTTTCAGGGATGCCATGCAGCAGATATAGGAACAATAGGGGAGATGATTTTCATCCCTTGAACCTGCACACTGGACAAACGCGATACTTTCAGGCTCTTTGTCATCCGAGGGACGACGGATTTTTCCGCAGGTCGGACCATTTGGTGCAGCCAGCCGTTCCATCATCATATTGGTGATGATGTTGGGATATCTGCCGAAACCGAGATTGTCTATCTTTCCGGCATCATAAGGCATCCAGCCTGTGGTCCAGACAATCGCGCCGACCTTGAGATTCATGGTTTTGGCAGACATGTCCAGATCAACGGCATTGTATTTGCAGGCTTCTTTGCAGCGTTTCGCGTCTTCGGTTCCGATAATCTGCGGGGAAATTACAAAACGGGCAGGAAAAGCCATTTCATGAGGCAGATACGCGCCTTTGATTTTGTTCATTCCGAAATTGAAGTCATTGGAAATTTCGGTCTGACACACAACGGCACAGTCCCCGCAGCAGGTACAGTTTTCGTTCACATACCGCGGATTTATTTTGAGACTGACATCATAAGCACCGGGCTTTCCGTTCACTTCCGCGACTTCGGCAAGTGTCAGGACTTTGATTTTCGGATTGTCTTTGATTCTTCTGAAATTGATCTCAAGTCCGCAAGTGGGAGGGCATAATTTGGGGAAATACTGATTCAACTGTGCCACCCTTCCGCCCAGATAAGGATTTTTTTCAACCAGAAACACCTCATACCCTACTTCGGCAGCCTCTATTGCCGTAGTCAGACCCGAAATTCCGCCGCCGACAACCAGGATGCTTCCGCTTTTGTCTATTGCCATGCTTATCCCTCCTTATTATTGAGAAGTGAAAAAAATGAATAGTGAGAAGTGAGAAGTGAAAAATTTTTCACTTCTCACTTCTCATTTCTCACTTCTCATTAATAAAAACCTCCAGGCATCTGTGACACCTGGAGGTATGCTGATTTACCGAAAATTGCAGACCTAAGCGATACCGATCTGACAGGATCGCCTTCAATCGGAAACTAAGTTTCCTGAAGAAACTTAGTTTCTTATGACCTTAAACGATGCTGTGACAGGGATCGCGTTCAATCTTCAATTCTCATTATTTATCCGGGAAAATCTTGATGTACTCCTTCTTGAATGTATCCCATTTCTTTGCAGCGGGATCATACTTGGAGTTGGTGAAGCAGAACCAGTTCTTGTCATCCTGGCCCGGATAGTCTGCCTGATAATAGAATCCGGGGTAACGGGTTTCTTTGCGGTACTGGATGTGACGCAGATGGGATTCCACGGTCCAGATACGGTGCAGAATTTCCCAGCATCTCATCAGTTCATGGAGATCGCCGGCAGCCAGCTTCTCGGCATCTTCACGCATGGTCTGGAGAAGATCCATAACGACTTCGAGGTTCTTGCTGGTTGTCAGGTAGAAGGTTGCAGTTCCTGCGCCGTACTCATGGGTAGCTTTCATGAGGCGGTACATCATGCCCTCGGGTTTGAGATAATTGGGGTTGATGTCAATCGCAGTGGTGTAGTTGCAGTGTTCCAGGAAAGTCCGGACCGGTTTGTAAACAATTCCCACCAGTTCGTCTTTGGACTGTTTGAGAGCCGGTTTGTAATCCGCGTGATCTTTCGCGTAGCGGACCATCTGTTTCACAGCCATACGGCCTTCTGCATGGGAACCCGAAGAGAACTTGTGACCCGAACATCCGACACCGTCACCGGAAGTGAACAGACCGTTGACCGTGGTCATACGGTTGTAAATTTTGCCGTTGTCAGCCTTGATTTTGTAGGCATCCGGGATCCATTCCAGATCCGGACCGGAGACCCAGAAACCGCAGCAGCCGGAGTGAGAACCGAGCAGATACGGTTCGGTCGGCATAACTTCGGAATTTTTCTTTTCAGGTTCGGTGTTGGTGGCGCACCACAGGTTTGCCTGACCGCAGGTCATGTCAAGGAAGTCTTCCCATGCTTCTGATTCCAGATGCTTGAGTTCTTTCTTGTCCATGGTTTTGCCGAGTTCTGCCAGAGCAGTCACGGTATCCATCATGATGGGTCCGCGGCCTTCTTTCATTTCGCAGAGCATCAGGTGGTTACGCAGACAGGTCGGCGTAATCGCGGCAGTTCCGTAAGGAGCATATTTCTGAAGCTCTTTCTTTGCGGAATCGCTTGCTGCAAAATTTTCGCCCAGACCGTTGAGGGTCTTTGCCTTGAACAGAAGGAACCATGCACCCACAGGTCCGTAACCGTCTTTGAAACGTGCGGGGGTGAAACGGTTTTCCATCATGGACAGTTCCGCACCCACTCTCATTCCGAGATAATAGGTGGAACCGGAGTTCCATACAGGATACCATGCACGTCCCTTGCCTTCGCCGACCGAACGGGGCTGATAGATGTTCACAGCGCCGCCGCAGGCGATCATCATGGTTTTGCATTTGATGATAAAAACTTTGTTCTCACGTACCGAGAAGCCGATTGCGCCGGCAATCTGGTTGGGTTTTTTGGCATCCAGCAGAAGCTCGACGATGAAAACACGCTCCAGAACATTGGTTTCCCCGATAGCAAGTTTGGCAGCTTCGGCGACGATTCTTTTATAGGATTCGCCGTTGATCATGATCTGCCATTTGCCGGTACGGACAGGTTTTGCGCCGGATTTCAGGGTTCCCATTTTCATGCCCTTTGCACCGTCCAGCGTTTTGCCTTTTTCGTCTTTCTTCCAGATCGGAAGTCCCCATTCCTCAAACAGATGAACCGAATCATCAACATGGCATCCCAGGTCGAAGATCAGGTCTTCCCGGACGATGCCCATAAGGTCATTGCGGACCATGCGGACGTAATCATCCGGAGAATTCTCGCCGACATAAGTGTTGATAGCCGAAAGTCCCTGAGCAACCGCGCCGCTCCGTTCCATTGCCGCTTTGTCAACCAAAAGGACGGTCTGTTTGTCATCCATCCATTTTTTGACTTCGAATGCAGCGCCGCATGCTGCCATGCCGCCGCCCACGATCAGAATGTCAACTTCGCGTTCTTCTACTGCCGGATCCTTTACTGCCTTGATCTCACCCACTGGTTTGTTCGGTAATGCCATACTGTTTCCTCCTTAAAAAATTTCTGTTTTCAATTCGAATTTCAACACTTTAGACAGTTGCAATACTTAGACAGTTGCAATCGGTTTCGGCATCGTCCTGCCTTCCGCCTCTTCGGTGGAGAGCAACGCACTGTTAAGGTCTTTGCCTTTCAGACTCTTGTAAGCATTGGCCTGTCCTTCGGGAGTGGTACGGATGGGGAACTTGAAGCGTTTGATAACTCCGTTTCTGAACTTGCAGGTCCACATCACGTCTTCGGAACTCAGCATCGGCATTACACTGCTTCCCAGCGGCACAAAGTCGGCATAGCCTCTGACTTCAATTGCCTGAGTGGGGCAGATCTTAACACAGGAAAAGCATTCCCAGCACTGATCCGGCTCCTGATTGTAAGCCTTCATTGCGTTGGGATCCAGCACCATCAGATCGTTGGGGCAAATATACATACATGCGGTTTTGTCCCCACCTTTACAGCCGTCACACTTTTCAGCGATTACGTAACTTGGCATTCACTATCCTCCTTGTTTCGGTTAATAAGTTCTCTTACACAAAAAAAAACATTTCCGATGACCTTAAAACATAAATCAGCCTGTTTACGGTTTGCACCCCTCCTTTCAAAAATCAGCGGCTGCGAAACTATGCCGGGCAGAATCTGTTTATCCGGACGTCATCAGACGGTATATCCCATACCCTTTTCAGGGTCAAATCTCATATATTCTTTAAAATCAGAGAGATATTCTTCCTATAAACAAAGAGTATGTTTATCATTTATCATTTCGTTTTGTCAAGAACTTTTGAACGATCTTTTACATTTTAATTTTGTTTTCATATTTAAACATATAAATCATATAGTTGCATATCTGAACCGGATATTTTTCCCAATCGGCTGAAAGTATGGGATATATCTCCTGAAAAAATCCTTTCCGGATTACGATACCTATTATATAACTGCCTGATGGAAACTATCGCAGTTCATCGAATCGGCAGCTAAGTTCGGTATCGGCATCGAATGTCGTTCTGACTTTGTAGGGCAGTGTATTGAACAGACGGATCATGTTCTTGTTCTGGGACAGAACATAAGCGCACAATCCAGATATGCCGTTTTCCCGCGCGGTTGCGGAAATTTTCCGCATCAGAATTTTGCCCAGCCCCTTCCCCTGCCAGTCTTTGCTCACGGAAAAAGCAACTTCCGCCATATTGTTCATCTCGTTAAGAGAATATTCTCCTACAGCCACAACTCTTCCGAAACCGAACTCTCCCACCACGGCAACAAGGGTGAGCTGCTTGATATAGTCAATCTGGGAGATCCCTTCGACTTCTTCACGCACAAAGCGTTTTTTCGCATGAAAGAACCGCGTGTAAATATCCTCTTCTGCCATATTGTAGAAATGCTCCTGAATCCGCCGCTCGTCCACGGGTTTTGCAGGACGGATTGTCACCTCTTCGCTGTCAACCCTTATGATCTCCTCCAATTTTATAGGATAAACGCCGTGAAGGGATTTTTTCAGAACGCGGTCAGGAGTGAGCAGCCCCATCTTTTTTGCCTCATGAAAAAGCTCATCCCGGAAATCCGGATGGGCAATGCTGATGATTGCCAGTGCGCGTTCCTGATAACTTTTTCCGAACAGATTGACCGCGCCGTATTCTGTGACCACATAATGCACATCTCCTCTCGGAACCACAACGTCCGTATCACCCAGCGACGGGACAATACGGCTTTTCTTGCCGGTAATATCGGTGGTGGTCAGCATCAGAATGGATTTTCCGCCCTCTGCTAAAGCCGCGCCTCTCATAAAATCGAGGATACCGGTGATACCGGAATAATAATTGAAGGGAAGAGCATCCGCGGCAACCTGTCCGGTCAGGTCCATTGCCATTGCCACATTCATGGCCACCATCCGGTTATGACGGGAAATGATACGCGGGTCATTGACATAATCCGAGGGATGGAAATCCACGGACGGATTATAATGCAGAAATTCATAAAGCTCTTTTGTGCCGATGGCAGTGCTGGCAACCAATTTTCCCTCATTGAAGCCTTTTTTACGGTTGGTGATAACGCCCCTTGAAACCAGAGTCATCATATCGCTGGTAAGAAACTGGGTATGAACTCCGAGATCATTTTTTTCGGAAAGTGCAAACAGCGTTGCCTGAGGCGTGGTGCCGAGGCTGATCTGAATAGTTGAACCGTCGTCAATAAGCCTTGCGATATATCTGCCGATGGTATTTGCAGATTCTATCTCCGGAGGCTGACCGATTGTGATGAGGTCCTCGTCATGCTCGACAATCGCATGTACATCATTGACATGGATAAAGCCTGTGCCGAGTGTCCAGGGCATCCGGCTGTTCACCTGAGCAATCACCAATTCCGCAGACAGAGCCGCGGCAAGTGTGATGTCAACAGATACTCCAAGACTCATCCATCCGAAATCATCCGGCGGCGTGACCTGAATCAGTGCCACATCCAAAGGAAGTTTTCTGCTTTTGAACAGCCGGGGGATTGCAGAGAGATTTGCCGGCGTAAGAAACCGCTTGTTTTTTGCAAGGTCTTCCGATTTGGCGGAACCGAGATAAAAAGACCGGATATTCAGGTTCTGATCTTTTGTCTCATTGGCAATCAGTGTCAGCGGCGTGCTTTCCAAAGAGAGCAGGCGGACAATCTCTATATCCGAAAATGCGCGGGATGCCTTGGCAAGTTCCCGAATCAGGTATTGGGGTTCTCCCGCAGAGGATCCCACAAATACGCGCTGCCCCGATCTGATAAGCCCGATAGCCTTTCCGACTGTCCGCTTCTTTTCGATATAATCATCTGCCCAGTAACTTGTTGTCGGCATTCCATACTCCTTAAATATGGGGTTCGTGGTTCGGGGTTCAAGGTTCAGCTCCTCGAACCTCGAACCACGTACCTATTCCCCGCGTGGGCATTTTCCCACAGTTTCAGATACATTTTTATCTCATCTTCCCACCGGACATTATCCCATGACAAGACCGGTTCGCACAAATTACGGATTCGATCCAGATGCTCCTTTCCCCCCTGCGGAGTCAGCAACCCGATACGCACCCGTCTCAGCAGCAGATCGCTCAGATGTCTGATCTGCTCATGCTTTGCGGAATACGGCAGTTCCCCCCAAAGTGTATATGTACCGGGAATTTGGCTTAGGGCTTCGGGTTCGGAGGTCTCAATAATCTCATCGGCTCCTTTGCCGTAACGTCCGGAAAGCCTTCGCCGCATTATATCCGAGACATTCGGATTTTTTCCTTTTATCTCATACTTTGAAAAGACCGCTTCGCCTTTTCCCTTAAATTGAACAGAAGATAAAAACGGTCTCGCCGCATTCAGGGCATCCCAGGCCAATCTGCGGAAAGTCGTGAGTTTTCCGCCGGTTATGGTGACAAGTCCTTTATCTGCCCATACCATTGCCTCCCTTGATTCTTTTGACGGGTCTGTATTATTCCCTTTGCTCAGTACGGGTCTGACGCCTGCCATAGTGGAGAGACAATCTGTTTCAGAAATATTCAGACTGGGAAAAATCGTCTGCAATGCCTCTGTCAGATAAGAGACTTCTGCCTGCGTGATAGCCGGTTCCAAAGAAAGTTCCTGTTTATGGTCAACATCCGTGGTACCGAAAATCGTCGCGCCTTCCCAGGGAATCACAAACACCGGGCGATGATCTCTCGGATGAGTGAGAAGGAATGCGTTATCCGCAGGCAATACCCTGAAAGGAAAAATAAGATGACTTCCCCGCAGAGGACGTATATGCAGATTCGGCACAGGGGATGGGTGAAGATTTTCTGCCCAGACTCCGGTCGCGTTGATCACGGTTTTGGAAAACAGAGTTCTCTCAACCTGTGTTTCGCTGTCTTTCACGTGAAGGCCGGTCACATTGCCCTGATGATTGCGAAGAATTTCGGTGACTGTCGTATAATTCAGCGCAGATGCACCCAGTTGCAGGGAGTCATGAATCAGACGCAACACTAAGCGGGCGTCATCCACTCCGGCATCTGAAAACTGAAATCCGCCGCTGAGATGTTCCGGTCGGATATGCGGCGATACAGAAAGAAATTCCTCACGGTCATAAAAGCGGTGATCCAGCTTCATTGCCATCAGGTCGTAAAGGGACAGTCCGGCTTTGACAAGCCATTTTCCGGGACCGTAATC
>JFJP01019838.1_pt1 | contig 11737 bp, 11 predicted proteins | sample 431651 | NCBI WGS metagenome assembly JFJP01 (sample SAMN02602958, study PRJNA72255) | Microbial mat metagenome, whole genome shotgun sequencing project. | biome: fresh water; feature: sink hole; material: water; isolation source: purple microbial (photo- and chemosynthetic) mats found in... | reverse complement strand
TTAATCAGCGTGCCGCTGCGTTCCAAAGAAGTCGTGCAAGGTTTGATGATTCTGCTGACGCAAGAACAACGCGCCATTGACGATGATGATTTGCAACTCCTCGTGTCAATTGGGAATCAAGTCGGCATGACGGTGGAAAATATTACCCTGTATCAAGGGGAGCTCAAGGCGCGGCAGCGTCTCGAAGAACTGAATAAATTAAAAGATGATTTTGTCGCGATTGTCTCACATGATTTACGTTCCCCGCTGACGGCGATTTTAGGGGCGTCCGAAATTCTTTTGAATGATGAGTACATGGACACGCCATTGTCCGAGGAACAGCGGGAATTGGTCGAAAATATCCAGGTGATGGGCAACCAGCAGTTGCATCTCGTCAATGATCTGTTGGATGTCGCGAAAATTGAATCCGGTAAAATCGAACTGACGCCCACGCTGGTGGATTTGGAAGTCGTCGCGCAACAATGCTATCATACGATGAAAGTGCTGGCGGATAATAAAAATATTGAACTCCGTTTTATCCCGCAAAGCGGCTTGCCCAAAATTGCGATAGACGTGCCGAAAATCAATCAAGTCATTAATAATTTAGTCAGTAATGCAATTAAATTTACAGAGTCCGGCGGCAAGGTGACGATTCGCGTCGAAGAAGACGAGGGCAATGCGCTCCGCCTGTCGGTGAGCGATACCGGCGACGGCATTGCGCCGGAATCGCTGCGCTTCTTGTTTAACAAATTTCAACAGATTCAAAAACACGGCACGCACGGCGAGCGCGGCACGGGCCTCGGCTTATCCATCTGCAAAAATCTGATCGAATTGCATCAGGGCAAAATCTGGGCTGAAAGCCGCGTCGGCTTTGGCAGTACCTTCTGTTTTACGCTGCCGACCAGCGAACACGTGATTCTCATTATTGACGATTCGCTGTTTGTCATCAAATCGTTGGAAGCCATGCTGCACGAACACCTGGAACATGTCCGGGTCGTCTCGGCGCTGAATGGCGACGAGGGCTTCCGGCAGATTGAAGCCCATAAACCCGTTGTCATTATTCTGGACTATATGATGCCGGACATGGACGGCATTGCCGTGTATCAAGAATTACGCAAACGCTACGGCGTCAAAGTCCCGCCCACCATATTTCTGACCGCCTCGCAGGACTTCGATGTCCGCCGCCAGATTTTCGAGCTCGGCGCTGCCGATTATCTCCAAAAACCGGTTGATGTCAACGATCTCCTCCCGCGCTTGAGCCGCTTTCTCTAAAATTGGGGGGGGCAATATTCAGGCTGCTGACACATCCTTGTCAGCAGCCTGAATATTGTGCGCGAAGAAAAAAACATTTGACAACGCCGCAACGAAAACTTATCGTGAAAGCAGCATACGAAGAACACTCAGCATGACAAAATTACGAATCGCGGCACACGAAAGGCGGCCATGAAAAACATCAACCCGAAAAGCCATGATGCGCTGTTTAAATGGCTGATTACGTCATTCACCGAAGAATTTTTCGCGCATTATTTCCCGGACATCAGCATCGGGAACTACGTGTTCATTGACAAGGAATTTATCAGCAAATATGCAGCCTTGAAAGAAAGTCTGAAGGGCGACCTCTTCCTGACGATGGAAGTCGAAACCGACGGCGAACTGCGGGAACTGGCAATTCAAATCGAACATCAGAGCCAGCGCGACGAGGTGTCGGCGCGGATGTTCGAATATCTCTGCTATGTCTGGCTGCTGAAAAGAAAGCCCGTCTGGAGCATCGTGATCTACACGGACGACGCCAGGTGGCAAACGACCGTCGCGGACAGTTTCTGTTACGCCTTCTGCCGCGACAACAGCCGCCAGTTGTTTCAGTTCGATGTGATCAAAGTGAAGCGCGAAAAAAGCCGCGATCTGATCCGGAAACATTCGCTGTTGTGCAAGCTGCTGGCCTTGAAAGCCGATGATGAGGACGCCGACCACGAAACCCTGTTATATGAAATTTACCGAGCGGTTGCCCAGATGAAAGACGAATTGAGCAATGATCGGCTGCTGCTGGTCAAGCAGTGGACGGACATGTACAAAAAAGTGCCTGAAGCGACGATTGAGCACATCAGAAAGGAGAGCAATATGGCATTCATCGAGACCACCATCAGCGAACATATCTATAATCAGGGCGTCAACGAAGGTCAAATCAAGGGTAAAATCGAAGGCAAGCTTGAAGGCAAGCTTGAAGGCAAGCTCGAAGGTAAGCTCGAAGGTCTCACGGAGCAGATTGCCACATTGGAAAGTCTGCATCAACAGGGCATTTTATCTAAAAAAAAGCTGGAAACGCTGGTCAGCCCGCTCCGGCAAAAACTGCGCGAGCTATCCGACCAGATGGCGAAAGCCGCCTGACCAGATGAAGCCGGCGGCAAGGCCGATAAGTTCTCGTTCCACACTCTGCGTGGAACGAGAACGAATAACACACTTGACAACGCCGCAACGCGAGCCTCTCGGATAAAATCAGCTATTTTCAGTCAGTCAGAGGTACGCCTGTCTGCTGTAAAATTCGGACAAGCCCTGTTGTTATTGTACAGTGGTCGTTCTTCGCCCATGACATTAGGCAACCATCGCAGTCATATCACCAGATGAAACCACGCCCCAATTTTTTCACAGCGTATCGAGAATAATAGTTGACTTTCTCAGCAGCCTTAAAAAAGTCTGTTGTCATCATCCCATGGCGAGCGCTGTTCAGCGAAGCCTTCTTCCGTGCATGACAAGAACGTAACAGGCAAGAGGGGAAGATGTTTACGAAAATTCATCATATCGGGATTGCCGTTCAGGATTTACAACACAGTCTGACCATTTACCGTGATCTACTGGGACTGGAATTGGCCGAGACGCATGAAGTCGCTGAACAGAAGGTGCGTACCGCGTTGTTCCCGCTGGGCGACACGCAGATCGAGTTGATCCAGCCGACCGCGGGCAATGTCGGTGTGACCAAATTCCTCGCCACACGCGGCGAAGGTGTGCATCATCTCTGCTTTGAAGTCGCTGATCTCGAACTCGCGTTGCAGATTTTGAAAGATCGCGGCGCAGTCTTGATTGATGAGTCACCGCGCCTGCTGGACGGTGGGAAGAAAAAAATGGCCTTCGTGCATCCGAAAAGTACGGGCGGCGTACTGATCGAATTGTATCAATTGTGTGAAGAGCGCTAGGGCAGACATTCCTGTCTGCCAAAAACAGGCACGCATATTTGTTCCACTGTCTGACATATTATTGATGGTGAAGCTCTGAAAACGGAAAATTTGAGGAATATCAAGCACCACAGATGACACAAGTTCTCTTGAAAAAGCCGAACAGACCCGCGAATCTGTGAAATCTGTGCAATCTGTGGTTGAAATCCAGGAGAGAAAAACGATGACGGTCTTACGAGGAAAATTAGTCGTCGCGCAATCAGGCGGGCCGACGCCGGTATTTAACAATTCCGCTTGCGGCGTGATTCAGGAAGCCTTGCAGCATGATGATGTCTTTGACGGCGTGTATGGCGCGTCAAATGGGATTATGGGGATTCTCCACGAAGATTTGATTGATCTGCGCCAAGAAGCGCCCGCGACGATTGAAGGGCTGCGCCGCACACCCGCGTCAACCATTGGCTCCTGTCGGAAAAAATTGGATCAGACCGATATGGAGCGAATTCTATCCGTGTTAAAAGCCCATAACATTCGTTATTTCTTCTACAATGGCGGCAACGATTCGATGGATACCGCGAACAAAGTGCATCAAATGGCGACTGCCGCCGGGTATGAAATGCGCGTGTTCGGGATTCCGAAAACAGTGGATAATGATTTGGTTGAAACCGACCATTGCCCCGGTTTCGGCAGCGCCGCCAGATTTATGGCGCTGGCGACGCGGGATGTCGGCCGCGACACCGAATCGAATGCGTTGACGACGACGCCGATTTGCGTGATGGAAGCGATGGGTCGCGACGCCGGCTGGTTGACTGGCGCGACAGCGGTGGGCCGCCGGGACGAACGCGACGCGCCGCATTTGATTTACCTGCCGGAAATTCCGTTTACGCTGGAAAAATTGTTCCGCGATGTGCAGAACGTCTATGATCGGCTTGGTTTTGTCGTGATCGCGGCGTCGGAAGGGATTCGCAATCCTGATGGTGAATTGCTGGCGAAATCCTCGGTCATGGATGCGTTTGGACATGCACAGCTTGGCGGCGTGGGCGATTTTCTCGCAAAACAGATCAGTGCTAATTTAAAAATCAAAGCCCGCGCGAACATCGCTGGCACGATTCAGCGCGCCATGATCTCCACCGCGTCGCAACTCGATTTGAACGAAGCGTATCTCGTCGGCCAGATGGGCGTGAAATACGCCCTGGAAGGACACAGCGGTGATATGGTCGCGTTAGTGCGCACGTCTAACGTGCCGTATGTTTGCACGACGGGGCTGGCGCCCTTGGACAAGGTCGCAAATGCCGCGAAATCAATTCCGCGCGACATGATCAACGCCGCCGGGAATGATGTCAATGACGCCTTCCTCAATTATGTCACACCGTTGCTCGGCGAGTTGCCGCTCGATTACATCCGTTTTGAACGGCATGGCGTCGGCAAATTATTAACGCTGTACCGCCGTTAAGCAAGCTCGCGGAACTGGTGAAGAAAGCCACCGGTCAGGGTTTCATGATGTTTAAAAAATTTAATGCGGTCATGGTAGGGGCGAGGTCTCCTCGCCCTGAGCGGGAGGGGACATAATGCTCCTACCATGACCGATGACCGTAATAATTTTTTCATCATCATCAACCTTGACAGGTCGCTGGATCATGATGAATACCCTCGCAAACACGCTCAATGCAAGCATCTTCAAAAAAATCGCCCAATCCACCGGCGGGCTCGCGATCATTCTGACAGGCATTAAAATCCTGGGTTTTGTCGAAAAGCAGGTCTTGGCCTTTTATTTCGGTACGGACTATCAAACGGGCTATCAAGTGGACGCCTATTTTGCCGCGTTTACCGTCTTGAGCGTGTTCTGGGATATTCTGCGCGGCCTCTTGGAGCCGTCGTATTTGCCGCCGCTGATGGCGTATCGCGCCCGCGTCGGGGACGCCCAAAGTTGGGCTTTTACCAGCACGGCGCTGAATTTGCTGGGGCTGGCGTGCGTACCACTGACCATCGGCGCGCTCATCTTGACGCCGCAGATCGTCGCGCTCGTCACGCCTGGTTTTGTCGGCGCGCGTCTGCGGATGACCATCGGGCTGACGCGGCTGATGCTGACGGGGTGGGGCTTTTTTGCGCTGGCAATTATCACCAGTTTTACGCTAAATTCCTATAAACGCTTTTATTTAGCCGTGGTGGACGATATTGTCTTTAAGGTCAGCGGCTTTGTCGGCCTGATTCTGCTCGTGCGCTACACTGGAATTTATGGCATCGCCTGGGGCATCGCGTTAGGCGGCTGGCTCGCGCCGGTGATTCATCTCATTGGGATGCGCAAACAACTCCGCTTTTATACGCCGACGATCTCGCTGCGACTCGAACCCGTCCGCCAGATGTTCCGTCTGATGCTGCCGCTGTTGGCCGGCACGGTGTGTATCGAAGGACGGCGGCTGGTGGATAATTTTTTCGCTTCCAGGTTTCCGATAGGCCGCCTGACAGCGTTGACGTTTGGGTATAAATTGATTGAATTTACGTATGCCGGGGTGGCAAAACCATTGGCCGCCGTGGTGTTGCCGTATTTTTCGGAGTTGGCGCAGGATCGTCAGCATGAACAACTGAACACCGTGCTGATGACGACGCTGCGAACGGTGGTCTTGATTTTTACCCCGCTGGCCGCCTGTCTGTTTTGTTTGCGCGAGCCGGTCGTGCGGCTGTTGTTTGAGCGCGGCGCATTTGACGCGGCCTCGACGGAGCTTACGGTCGCGGCCTTAACGTTTTACGCGCTCGGCTTAGTCAGTTTTGCCCTTGACATCATCCTCCTGCGCGCCTATTATAGTTTGACGGACACGCTGACGCCGTCAATTCTCGAAGTCCTGACGCTCGCGCTGCATACCGGCCTGATTGTCGCGTTGAGCGGGCGTCTCGGGCATGGCAGTATTGCGCTGGCGTTTACGGTTGCCAAAACGGTCAAAGTCCTCGTGCTGTTTGGCGGTCTCGCGCGCAAAAACATTGATTTGCAATTGCCGCGGAATCTCTGGTTTGGCGGGAAGATTGCGCTGGCGGCGTTGAGTATGGCGGCGGGCATCAACGGTTACGGCGAGATGGCGACCTGGCTCAACGGAAATTCTTTTGGCGCGCAAGCCGGGCTGATTGCCAGCAGCGGCGTGTTGGGACTGGGGATTTTTGTGAGCGTGACGTGGCTGTTGCAGGTTGAGGAAATGCATGTAATCCTGCGCTTTCTGCGCGTGGGTGTCAATCGGTTGCGTGCCTGAAATGTGAACGAAGGGAGGCCTAAATTATGAAAGAGCGCATTGAAATAATTGATGGCGATATTACGACGTTAACCGTCGAGGCGATTGTGAATGCGGCGAATAATTCGCTGCTCGGCGGCGGCGGCGTGGATGGCGCAATTCATCGCGCGGCCGGGCCGGAATTGTTGGCCGAATGCCGGACATTGCACGGCTGTCGGACGGGCGAGGCGAAAATCACGGCGGGCTATCGGCTGCCGGCGCAATTTGTCATTCATACGGTCGGGCCGGTTTGGCGCGGCGGTCAATTCGCAGAAGCGGAATTGCTGGCGAACTGTTACCGCAACGCGCTGACGTTAGCGGTCGCGCATGGGATTCGCAGCATCGCGTTCCCCTCGATTAGCACGGGCGTGTACAGATTTCCGATTGAACGCGCCGCCCAAATTGCGACGCGGACGGTGCGCGCGTTTTTAGCCGCGAACGCGTCGGTGAGCAAGGTCATTTTTGTCTGTTTTGGGCACGCTGATTATGACGTGTATAAGGCGGCGGTGGCCGAGGTGTTTCAGGATGCACAAGCGCCGCGAACGTGAGTCCAGGCGAAGATTTTCAACAATAGGCTTCACCCGGGCGGGAAGGCGGGCGCAATCTAAACACCGGAGAACAGCAAGCAAGTTTCTCGCCCACTTTTTTCGTTCCGGTGCAAGGCATTGTGAGAACATCCCATTCTTTTTCACCCAATTTGTCCACTTTTCTCACACCGTTTCATCCGTTTTTTCCCAGGCGTTCGTGGTGACTTTTGCTTCTTGATACTGATGGGGACTGAGGCATGAGGAATTGGTTCATATCCTCCCGTGATTGTCCCATAGGTTAGCATTAAACCATAGGCCGCGGCCATCTCTTCAATATGTTGATGAGTCTTTGCCACATATTCCTGAAGATTATGGTGGGCTTCTTCATCTAATCGTTTTTGAACAGTATAAATATCGGTTAATCCTTCTGTGATAATCATATAGTTTCCTCGTGAAAGAGTTGTAATGGGGTTACAATTTCTGGAATGGCTAACTGTAATCGCGTATTGATAATCGCAATATGCTGTTTTTTATTGGCATTGGCAAGATGATTCCAGTTCCATGTCAACAGAAAGTCTATTTTATAAAATGAGGCATAGGCGAGATGCAATGCGTCCCCTTTGAGGGTGAGTGGCATCACATAATGATCAATATACACTTGAGCAATCTCAATAATCTCTGGATGGAATGGCAGTAAGGGAACCTTACTCGCAAATTCAATCGCTTGAGCTTGATGAGGATAATCGCCAGTCCCAACTTCATGTACGGTTTCTTCTGATGCCCAGATTTCATAATTTTGTCGCTCTTCGTGCCACCATTTTTGGGTCAATTCGACAAAGACCTTCAAACTCTCGCGGACATCGAACATATAATTGGGAATCGTGGCATCCAAGTAGATTCGTTTTTTTATCATCGTATGTATTTTGCTATGTATAGCAATCCTCAATGATTTATCAACTCAACGGTGGCGCAGATCTGCTTGTCTGTGCGGACAGGCAGGAATGCCTGTCCCACCAAGTCTCCATCTGATTGATGGTATGGTCGAAACATGGATACAGCCTACGCGTTCAACAGCCACGCGAGCGCGTCGTGTTCAGATTGGAAGGTCGAGTTCTCCGGCATACTCGCTTGTTTGATCAGGCGTTTAAATTGTAAATCGGTTAAGCCGCGCCCGAGCAGCCGGGCTTCTTTGTGCAAACCATGCTGCGTTCCAAATTCCATGCCGCGCACGATGATGGCTTGCACTTCGGGGAATTGCGGCGGAAAATCATTGAGGTCAACTAAGGCCAGCCAACCCGGTTTTTTGCCATGCTCGCTGATTTCGAGAACGTTGGTTTGGAGATCGTGATCATATTGTTCGGCAAACGCGACGTCCCAGAGTCCCCAGGCGCGCATTTTTAAAATTCGCTGCCCGCGATTGATCGTTATGTCATATCCTCGTTTGGCAGTATTCGTCAACATTCGAAAGCCCTCCTTCAGGAAGATTGGCGCAGCGTCTTGCCATAACAAGCCAGCCGCGCTGACGGGTTACGAAAAACGCTCCAGATAGGCCGGTGCTTCGGACGCGTTGTACTCTTTCGGCAAACTGTAATGCATCGGCGACACGGCATACACCACATTTCCAAATAATTGCTGCGTATCGAGATTGACGTTATTCAACACTTCGACGGCAGTTTGATAAAATGCGTTGGTCAAGCTGATTTTGACAATGTTCGGCGGAATTTGAACGGGCAGAACACGGAGCGTGGCGCGGGCGCTGTCCCAGAATTTACGGAAGTAGTGTTTGCCGTGTCCATTGTGCTTGAGGTTCATTTCGACCAGAAACCGATGGACGCGCTGTTTCTCATCTTCCGTGTGATACGGAAAAGCCCAGCCAATACAATTCAACGTCGCCTTGATTGTCGGAAACGGCCCGCGGGCCAAAAGAATCTCGTTGTCATAACAATAATTCCAGAGATGCCGGCGGATGTCGTTGGAGATGACGCAGAGGAAGCCGTCATCCATCGCCCGCTTGAGGAGCTTGCCGTTGACTTCGACGCGCACCTCGGCATGCACATCCAGGGCTTTCATCATCTCAGCCAGGGCTTTCAAATACATGCCCGTCGCTTTATTATACATCGTTTGATCGGTCTGCCGCTCATTCATAACGTCTTCGGCCTCTTTTATCTTGGAGTTTGCGCAAACGGCTGCCATTGTTCGCCAATCACCAGTTTAAATTGAATCCGGCGCTGGACGTAATGAGACGACGGCAACCGGGGTAACAAGGTTTTCGTTACATAGCGCACATTCGGCGGATGTTGTTCCAGCATCCGCATCGCGGCGCGACAGGCATCACCCGTCACCCTGATTTTCACTAAATTACTCGGAATCTCGAACGGGGCCTGTTGCACTTTCACCCGCAGCGAGAGCCACATCTGACGCACGGCGGCCCAGGATTTTTGATCTAACTCAGAGCGTGTGATGATTTCATACGCCGTATCGAATTCGGTCTCGGTCGCAAAGGGAAAAATCCAACCGAGACAATTCCAGTTCATCACTTGCTGCCGCGCCGGCCCTTTCCACAATAAAAATTCTTCATTCGACCGGCTGCGTAATAAAATCCGGTCTTGATCCTGATCTGAACACGTTTGCAGGAAGCCATCATGCACCACGCGCCAGAGAAACCCGACGTCAAAATCGGAACGCGCTTCGCGATGGGCTGCCAGGGCGTTGGCAATATCGGCTAACGCCTGGACATAGGTATCAATCGCGCTTGTGTACTCCATCTCGGTCACCTTCGAGCTTGCCGGGGCGCAGCTTTTTTTTGTCCCATCAGGCCTGTTGCAAACGTGGCGCAGAAGTCTTTATTCTTCGCCCGGCAGTTCTTCTTTCGCGGTCTCCGGCTGATTGCCGAGCAGCCGCCGCCACCAGCCGACGAGGGCTGCTCTGGGCTGGCGCATGAAACCGGGCATAGCGCGCTTGACCGTTTCACCGTTTAAGCGGGCAAATTCTTCCAATAACTGGCGTTGGCGCGGTGAAATTGCGGTCGGAATCGCGACTTTCATTTTGACAAATAAATCGCCGCGCTGTCCGTCCGCCGACGTTGGAATCCCTTTTTTCGAGAGCCGGAATACCCGCTCGTGTTGCGTGCCGGCCGGGATCCGAATGCGCACCTTGCCTTCTAAGGTCGGCACCTCGATAATACCGCCGAGAATCGCCTGCGTGACGCTGAGCGGCACTTCGCACCAGATGTCATGATCTTTGCGACCGAAAAATTCATGCGGCTGGACATGCAACGTAATGAATAAATCGCCGGGCAGCCCGCCGTATAAGCCGCTTTCCCCTTCGCCCGCGACTTTCAAACTCATCCCGTCATGCACATTGGGCGGGATGTTGACGGAAATTTTGCGCCGCTGCAACAAACGACTCTCGCCGCGACACTGCGAACATTCTTTTTGATACACGCGGCCGCTGCCGTTACATTCCTGACAGACCTGGGTAAAGCCTAAAAAGCCATGCGATTGGCGAATGCGCCCCTTCCCTAAACACACCGGGCAGAGCATAGGATAGGCGCGCGGTTCGATACTCGTACCGTGACAGCGGCTGCACTGCTCCAAGCGAGTCACCTCAAGCGCCGCGGTCGTGCCAAGCACGGCGTCTTCAAACGAGACGCTCAAATCGTATTTCAGATCCGAACCACGCGCTTGGTGTTGATATTTTTGCCGGGAATTGGTTTTGCCCGACGAAAAATTATCAAACATGTCAAAGACATCATTGACGTTCGTTCGTTGGGATTGATAGGCTGACGACGCCGTGCTGCCTTGGCCGGATGGCGCCTGCCGCCGATCGTATTCGGAGCGTTTGCGCGGATCGCTTAAAATCCGATACGCTTCGGTCAATTGTTTAAAGGTATCTTCGGCAGCTTTATCATCGGGATTGCGGTCGGGATGATATTTAAAGGCTAATTTCCGGTAGGCGCTTTTCAGCTGTTCCTCGTCCGCCTGCTCATCAACGCCCAACATCTTATAATAATTCGTCTTGTCAGCCAATATACGCTACTCGCCAATAAGGATAAGCGCGGCCTTGACGGCACGAGCAAGCCCGCTTCGGGGCCGCGCGTCAGACGCCGCGCGATTATCCGTTATTCTTGATCTTCAGAAGCCTGCGTCGCGTCAGCTTCCGCCACAGGCGATGTTTTTTGCTTTGCTACGCTCACTTTGGGGGCGACAATTACCCGGTCATGCAAATAATAACCTTTCTGAAAGACGGTCAACACCGTTCCCTCCGGCACGTCCGCCGATTCGATCTGGGCGATGGCCTCATGAATTTCAGGGTTAAACGGCTGCCCTTCAGCCTCAATCGCTTTGACCCCGATCCGCTTGAGAATGCCCGAAAATTTTTCAAAAATTAATTCGATGCCCTTCAGGAAATCTTCCAGTTTATGCGTTTGCTCCGCTGCGGCAATCGCCCGATCCAAATCGTCAATCACCGGCAATACGTCGCGCACCAGCCCTTCATTGGCGTAACGGCGAAAGTCGCTCAGTTCTTTCTCTTTGCGTTTTTTAAAATTATCAAATTCCGCCTGGACGCGTAAGCGCGCATCATAATGATCTTTCGCTTCTTGCTCTTTGGCCGCCAATGCTTGCTTGAGCCGCGCCGTTTCGCTGATTTCCACGACATTATCGATCTCTGGCGCGGGCTGTTCCCCTGGCGTCGGCTCATGCCCTTCTTCTGCCTCTGCTGCCGGCAGCGCCGGTTCATCAAACTCGGCGATCAGCGCGTCAGCGTCGGTCTGTGACGCCATGTCCTGAACGTCTGAATTTGATGCGGT
>JFJP01040177.1_pt1 | contig 11738 bp, 10 predicted proteins | sample 431651 | NCBI WGS metagenome assembly JFJP01 (sample SAMN02602958, study PRJNA72255) | Microbial mat metagenome, whole genome shotgun sequencing project. | biome: fresh water; feature: sink hole; material: water; isolation source: purple microbial (photo- and chemosynthetic) mats found in... | reverse complement strand
GAATTCCTTTCCGTCATGCGGCACAGTTTTACATTCCACCATATACCGGAAATGAACCTCATTCAGTGTATATCGTTGATCCATAAATTCGGATTTCGAATGCTTATTATTCTTTCTCCCATTTTTACAGCTGTCTTTATCATGGCCATGCTGAGTGGATTTGTCCAGGTCGGCTTCGTGATCGCCCTGAAAGCGATTGAACCCAAATGGAGCAAAATAAGCATCATTAAAGGCTTTGAACGATTGTTTTCATCCAGATCATTTTTCGAGGCCGTCAAATCCATCTTCAAGCTGGCGATCATCGGGCTGATTTCCTGGTATATTGTCAAGGATGAGACATCCAGAATCAAAATGCTGTACAGCACAAGTATCGACCATATCCTTTTATACACCTTGCGGATCGCTTTTAAAATTTTCTTCTGGGTCATCATAGCAATGTTTTTTTTGGCGATTCTGGATTATCTGTTTCAACGATGGCAATTCATGCAACAGATGAAAATGACCAAGCAGGAAATAAAAGAAGAATCCAAACAAAGCGAAGGTGATCCTCAGGTGAAATCACGGATCAAAACACTCCAGTACCAGGCTGCAAGAAAAAGGATGATGCAGGAAGTCCCGAAATCCGATGTTGTTGTCACGAACCCGACTCATCTGGCAATCGCTATCCAATATGACGCCTCCAAAATGAATGTGCCCAAGGTTGTCGCAAAAGGTGCAGGCTTGATTGCAGAGAGAATAAAGACAGTTGCATACGAACACAATGTCCCTGTGATTGAAAACAAAGAGTTGGCTCAAAATTTGTATAAGTTAATCGATATCGGAGATGAAATCCCGGCGCAATTCTTTCAGGCTGTCGCAGAACTGCTCGCATATGTTTATAAACTTAAAGGGAAAACCTCGTAACGCCTTATATTCTGAACATGGACAAACAGCACTGCAGGGTAATGATACGTCATAGTTTTAACATGGATGTCAAAATATGGTCGACCCGTACCAGACAAATTCCAATAGACCTTTATCTGTATTGCGATGAAAGCAGGAGCATTGGATGAAAAGCGAAATCATCAGAACACTGAAGGACATTGTAAAAGACTCCGCAGACATGGCCATGGTGGTTACCGTGATTGGTATCCTCTGTGCAATGCTGTTACCGCTCCATCCGGTAATACTGGATCTTTTGTTGGCACTGAACATCACCATAGCAATCATTATCCTCATCACAACCATGTATACGGTTTCACCATTGGAATTTTCAATTTTTCCATCTGTCCTGCTGGTGATTACCCTGTTCCGCCTTGCGCTGAATGTTGCCTCCACCCGTCTGATTCTTATGCATGGGAGTGAAGGAGACCTCGCTGCAGGAGCCATTATCAAATCATTTGGCAGCTTTATTGTCGGGGGTAATTATGTCATTGGAATGATCATCTTTATCATTCTGGTTCTGATTAATTTTATTGTTATCACCAAAGGCTCCGGCAGGATCGCTGAGGTTGCCGCCCGGTTTACACTGGATGGAATGCCCGGCAAACAGATGGCGATTGATGCGGATTTGAATGCAGGCATGATTGATGAAAACGAAGCCCGTGAACGAAGGAAAATGATTGCAAAAGAGTCGGAATTCCATGGCGCAATGGATGGTGCAAGCAAGTTTGTCCGCGGGGATGCCATTGCCGGAATTATTATCACTGCAATCAATATTATCGGCGGATTTGTCATCGGTGTGTTTCAACAAGGCCTGAGCATGATAGATGCGGCAAAAATATACACCCTGCTGACGGTTGGTGATGGTCTTGTCACCCAGATCCCGGCACTCATTATCTCAACCTCCGCCGGTCTCCTCGTATCCAGGGCTGCTTCAGAAGATCGAATGGGCAAAGAATTTTTAAAACATATTTTTTCCACCCCAAACCCGATTTATATTGGAGCGATTGTCGTCTTTATGCTCGGGATGGTTCCCGGATTACCGGCTTTCCCCTTTGTGACACTCTCATTTATACTTGTTGGAACGGTTTTCTATTATCACAATATCGCAGGGAAAAAGAAAAAAGAAATGCTTCCGGAAGAAGCTGGTAAAGAAAAAACCGAACATGCCGGACCCGAAGAAGTGGAGCACTTATTAACGCTGGATGCAATGGAACTTGAGGTTGGTTATGGATTGATACCGCTGGTTGACAGTGAGCAGACCGGTGATCTTCTGGGTCGAATTCGAGCCATCCGGAGACAGTTTGCAACCGAGATTGGAATCATCATTCCGCCGATTCATATCCGTGATAACCTTAAATTAAAGCCTTCTGAATATCGACTGCTGATTAAAGGTGTCCAGATGGCCGGTTCAGAACTAATGGTAAATCATCTCCTGGCTATGGACCCTGGTAATGTAACCCGTAAGATAGAAGGAATTCCCACTACAGAGCCGGCATTCAACCTTCCGGCATTATGGATTCCACCGGAAAGGGAGGAGGATGCCAAATTTAATGGATACACTGTTGTTGACAATGCTACGGTTATTGCTACCCATCTTACGGAAGTGATCCGGAATAATGCATCGGAACTTCTGGGAAAACAGGAAGTTCAACATCTTCTTGACAATCTGGCAAAAACCTATCCAAAAGCGGTTGAGGAACTGGTTCCGGCTTTACTCCCCCTTGGCATTCTTCAAAAAGTATTACAGAATCTTCTACGGGAAAGAGTTTCCATCCGGGACTTGTTAACGATTGTCGAAGTTCTTGCGGATTATGCTGCAAAGAGCAAGGATCCGGATCTGCTCACCGAATATGTCAGGCAAAAATTAGCCAGATCCATGTTAAGTCCCTATGTTCAGGATGAGGGGGTGCTTCCGGTTATCACTGTTGATCCGGAAGTGGAAAATGTTCTATCAAAATCCATACAGCATACGGAGCATGGATCATTCCTTGCTGCAGAACCCAAGGTCGTGGATTCAATTATCGGTTCCATTAAAGAGGAGATCGAAAAAATTATGGCGGTCAGCATTCAGCCGATCATTCTCTGTTCTCCTGTATTAAGGCGTCACCTGAGAAAGATTGTTGAACAATTTGCGCCATCTGTATTTGTTTTTTCGCATGCTGAAATTCAGCAGAACATTCATGTTAAATCAACCGGTAAGGTAATGTTACGGCATGGTCGTTAGGAAATATCAAACAAAAAGTATTCAGGAAGGGGTCAGTAAGATCAAAAAAGAACTGGGCCCGAATGCGATGATACTGTCTACAAAATGTATTCGAAAAAACACCTTTGATCCATACGGGAAAGATCAATTCGAAATTACGGCACTTCCAGACCAGTCTGCGGAAGCAAGTTATCTGAAAAATTCAAAAACCATCCGGGAAGAAATCGCAAGCATAAAAGAGATGCTGTTTCTTCTTGCTCAGCCAAATGGACTTCCGGAAGCTTTTCAAAGCTGTCCGGACAGTTTCAAGATGTACTCCAGCCTCATCCGATCCGGTATCTCTGAAAAACGGGTTAATCTTTTTTTCCATAAAGTGTTTCAAAATCCAGCAAATCAAATTCTTGAAAATGTTGAAATTGCAAAACAGGTTTACAAATCTGTTTTTGATTCCATTACCGTATCCAATCCGTTTCAAACAAGTGTTGATCCAAAATCTTCCGGAGTCTCAAAGTTTGCTGTTCTTATCGGTCCGACCGGTGTTGGTAAAACCACTACCATTGCCAAACTGGCTGCCGATCTCTGTTTAAAGCAAAAAAAAAGGGTTGGACTGATTTCTGTTGATAACTATCGGATCGGTGCGGTTGAACAACTGAAAACCTACGCATCCATTATCGGGATTCCTTGTCTGACTGCATTTTCAAAAGAAGATATAACATCTGCAATTCATAAATTTAAAAGCAGGGATTTTGTTCTCGTGGATACAGCAGGGCACAGCCACCTGGATAAAGAAAGAATGGCCGAGCTTGTCTCTCTTCTGGGTGAGAAATTTTCAGGTTCCTGCCATCTGGTTTTAAGTGCGACAACCAAACAGCCGGATATGAAAGATGCTGTTAAATACTTTTCCGGCCTGAACCCGCAAACATACATATTCACAAAAATCGATGAAACCAGGCAGCGAGGTGGAATCCTTGACCAGATTCTCGACTATTCGCTTCCGATCTCCTTTGTGACAACCGGTCAGAAGGTGCCGGACGATATTATCCTTGCAACAAAACGAAATATTTCGAGGCTGATATTAAACCGCAGCCGGTATTTATCATAGAATACAGAAAATGGGGGGAAATAAAAATTGGATCAGGCAAACCGTTTACGTGAAATTATAAAAACCCAAATTCACCAGCAGGAAAGAAAAGCAAGTATAACCCCTCATCCGCTATCCCAAGGACTCACCTTTCCAAGGGTCATCGCAGTGACCAGCGGGAAAGGTGGAGTAGGAAAAACAAATATTGTTGGAAACCTTGCCATTGCATTTACCCGGCTGGGCAAAAAGGTTATTGTGTTGGATGCAGATCTCGGGCTTGCCAATATTGACATATTATTCCGGATTCATCCCCATTTCCATATGGGACATGTGATCAACGGTGAAAAAGAACTTTCGGAAGTCATGACTGACGGACCGGAGGGAATCCGAATCATTCCGGCCGGATCAGGCTTTACAGATTTTACCCATCTTACCGAAGGCCAGAAATTGAATATCCTGAGTGAATTTGAATCCCTGGATGAAATGGTCGATATCTTTCTCATCGACACCGGGGCGGGAATCTCCTCCAATGTAATCTATTTTAATTTGGCTGCGGATGAATGTATTATCGTGGCAACCGACGAACCAACCTCCATTACAGATGCCTATGCGATGATTAAAGTAATGGCCACCCAGCATGGTATGAATTATTTTAAAATACTGATCAACATGGTCCGGAACGAAATGCAGGCCAAGATGGTTTATCATACGCTCAGCAAGTCTGTCGAACGTTTCATCAATGATGTGGTTCTCGAATATATCGGCTACCTGCCGACAGATCATCTGCTGAAACAGGCGCTGATGAACCGCAGTACCGTTATTGAAATGTACCCGTCTGCAATATCCAGCACCTGTTTTCAAAATCTGGCGAATGATCTTCTGAAATCCCCGGCCAGATTGAGTGCGGAAGGAAATATCAAATTTTTTTTAAAACGTTTTATTGATTACAAAACAGCATCTGGAATGGCCATCTGATCCAATACATCGAACAATGATCGAAAACTATACCAAAACAGTCTCAACCGATAAAAACCAAAGACTTACTCCTATTCAAAGGGAGGAGTTGATTGTCAGACATGCGCCTTTGGTCAAACGTATCGCTGCCAAAATGGCCATGAGGCTGCCGTCTTCGGTTGTTTTTGATGAACTGATCAGTGCCGGATGTCTTGGACTAATCGATGCAATTGACAAATTTGATCCGGAAAGGGATGTCAGCCTGGAAACCTATGCTGAATTCCGGATCAGGGGTGCAATACTGGATGAGCTGAGAAGCCTGGACTGGTATTCCAGATCCATGAGGAAAAAAATTCGGGATATTGAAAAGGCCGTCACTTCTGTCGAAACCCGTGAAGGCCGTTTTGCAGAAGATTGGGAAATCGCCAAAGAACTCGGAATGGATCTTGAATTTTATTTCAAACAACTTTCCAATATTCATGGCGCTGCACTGCTCAGCATGGACGAGTTTATTAAAAATAAAGACAATCAATCCTCTGCCCAGAATACATTTCAGGAAAAAATCAAAAGTAAAGAAGACCCATCCCGAAGACTATTCAGAGAAGAGTTAAAACAGGAAGTAGCCAAAGCGATCCGGACACTTTCGGAAAAAGAACAACTCGTAATCTCTTTGTATTATCAGGATGAATTGACACTGAATGAAATCGGTACGATACTGAAATTAACCGAATCAAGGATTTGCCAAATCCACACCAACGCCTTGATCAAATTAAAAAACAGGCTTCGAATGTATTATCAGGAGTAACCTGTATTGATTGTTCCACGTCAAAGCAAATAGTCGGCAGAGCAATAACGATGGCGGAAACCAAAAATCAACATATTGAGTCAGACTCTTTCTCACAGGATGATGTTGATCAATTACTTCAATCGGAAAGCCATCAGGAAGCAGAAGAGAAGGAGGAAATTGACAACCTGCTGAGAAATATTTCCCTTGAGGAGAGTGCCATTGATCCGGATGTGAACGGTTTTCCAGGTGATGAGATATCTCCGGGTGATATCCGTTCTCTTCTATCCATTTCTCTTGAAGATATTTCCGTCGATGAACTGGAAGCGGAATTACTTCAAGCTCAGAACCAGCATGATTCTGCTGCTTCTCTTTTTGAAGATCAAGTACCCGAAACCACTTATTCTGAAAAAAAATCACCGAAGCCGGCCGCAGAAAAAAAGAAAGAGGCTGTAAAACCCGAAGCTGCAATCCAATCCGATGGCTCAGGTGTTTTCTCTCAGGATGACATTGAAAAACTTCTTTCCGGTGAAAGCCTCGCCGATCCGACAAAAGCAGAAGCAAAACCTCTACCTGCAACCGAATCCGACGACGCTGGTGGTATTTCCCAGGATGATATTGACAAGCTCCTCTTCGGTGAATTGGCGGCCGATCCAGTAAAAACTGATGCCAAGCCTATACCTGCAACCGAATCGGATGATTCTGGTGGTGGTATTTCCCAGGAAGACATTGACAATCTCCTGGCTGATGATGGAGGCTCAGATGATCCGGTTCCCAAGGAATCTGAATCGCAATCCTTTGATGAACCGTCTCAAGAAGAGGAGCGCTCTTTGTTCATTTCTCAGAATGAACTGAACCTGCTTCTGGAGGAATATAAAAACAAGCCTTCAAATAAAAATACGAAAACAAAAAATGAAGTGACTGCTTCATTGAATGAAGAACCGGTTATCGAGGATCCAGAAAATCTTATTTCGCAAAATGAAATTGATATGCTCTTGTCTCCAGATCCAGACGATAAAAAAGAGGGTCCAGCAGAATCTGAAGAAGGCCTCATCTCTCAGGAAGACATTGATAGCCTGCTGCAGGGCAAGGATGACAACCCAGAAGAGGCGGAAGATGACTCATCCAGCCTGATTTCACAACAAGATATCGATATACTGCTAAAAGGAGCCGATGATAATGATTCTTCAGGGGAGCCGACTGAAACAGACCCGATAGATAAGGACGATAATGAATCCGGACTTGTCTCCCAGGAAGATATCGATTCTCTTTTGAAAGATCAAACCGATCAAGACGATGAACCCAATCATACCGAACCTCAGATTGAGCTTGACCGGGTTGTCCTGGAGGAAGCTGATGATATAAAAATTGCTCCGGACGCCCCCCCTCCACCGGAAATTAAAAAAACTGGAAAAAAGAAATGGTATCGGTCCAGACTTATTATTGCTTGTCTTGCCGGAGCAATCGTTTTCCTGATTTCTTCTGTTTCACTTTACTTCTTTTTATCCAGAGATCATGCAGAAACGGCGAAGCTGGAAATCACATCCATTGAGTCTGAATCAAAAGACACAAAACTGGTTGGTGAAGCCGCCATTCCGTCCGGATTATCCATTGATTTTAATGAGTTTATTGTTCTTGATCCACGCAACAGGGATGATATTGCTTTTCTGAAAGCAGATATCCAGATTACTTGTAACAACACAAACGCTCTAAGAACAATTACCTCTCGAAAACCATTTTTTCGATTCATGATCTATGATGTTATCCAGAAAACCCTGGAAAAACTGGAATTGCCTGAAAAGGAAAATAAACCTTCTTCTGAAAAACCAAAGGATGAAATATCTCAATCGAAAAATCATAATTCTCTTTTGATTGATCAAACAAAATTGCAAATAACCATTCGGCAGTCTTTGGAAAATTCATTATCAAAAAATGATATAAAGGAGATTGTTCTGAAGAATATCAATCTGTTTTAATTTGCCATTACACAGGCTTCTTATGACCACTATATCCAATGTCAATATTGTTGTTCAGCAAGGCGATATGGCGAGAGATGCGGCCCAGCATGCCCGGCCCCAATCCATGGACACCAGCCGATTGACGGATGCCGAGCAGCAGGAAAAAGAACGGGCTGCACGCTCCTCTGTTCCTGAATCTGAGGAATCGGTTTCCATTGTACCGGATAAGGAGCAGCAGGAAAAAGAAAAAAAGAAAAAAATGGAGTCCATACAAAAGGGAAAAAAAGCAACTGAAAAAATTACAGAAAAAGACCCGGATTCACCCGGCAGACTGCTGGATACAATCGTATAGATTTTTAACTGCATATTTTAAAATAGATATTTTATGGTTTTTGAAGATATGAAAATTGAACTATGGGTTATCTTCCAGATAGTTGTTGATTTTATACTGGTTGTTTTGATTCTCTGGCTGCTGAAAAATATGAAATTCCGTTTGCAGCAGGACATATCCAAAGATACCTCTGAAAAAGTGATGGAGATGCTCGAACCCCTTCTGACACAAGCAAATCATATTGCAACCACTTTTGGAAAACAGCTCAAAGAAAAAAATCATCTTATCCACAAGCTGAATGAAAAACTGGATTCGCGAATTATCAGCCTTAATCTGCTGCTGAACCGGACAGAATCTCTGCTTGGAAAAGGAAATCAGGATTCCGAATTTCAACCCATCCATGCCTATGATCAGCAGGAGTCCATTATCCAGATGTATGTTGCCGGAAAAAGCCCATCTGAAATTGCAAAAGCCTTATCTCTGCCGAAGGGAGAAGTGGCTCTGGTTCTTGACCTGAAAAAAAAACTGCTTAACATTCAATAACGTTGCATAACTATGAAAAATAGACCATTTTATGGTTTCTGACATCGCCAAAATTTTTCTATCTTCTTCAAAACTTTCCATTGTAAAAGATAACCCGTCCCTCCAAACGCTTCCTCCTTTTCAAAAAGGCCAGCTCCTTCATGCCAAGGTTATCAAAACACTATCCGGCCGCCAATCTCAGCTTGTCATACTTGGAAAAACCCTCCTTGCACAAACCCATACCCCGCTGAAAACAGGGGAAACGATTCTGTTGCGGGTTATCCAGTCCACCCCTACACCCGTATTTAAAATCGAACAAGCAGATTCTCCTCCCATAAAATTACTCTATGACGCTGTAAAGTCTCTGGGTCGAACCGGCCCTTTCAGGCATATAGAAAGCCTTGTCCGGCAACCCATGACTCCTGATTCTTCCGGGACTTCCGCCACTTCTGCAAAAACCATCAATCATTTTGTCCGTCTGATACAAAACACGGCGTTACAATCCGGACAAACCAGCCCGAACCTGTTACATCGTTTTATTGAAAACAGCGGATTGAAATGGGAACACAAACTGCTATCATTTTTTTCCAACTCCGAAACAGTCTCATTTGAAAACATTCAAGATCTTATCAAGAATGATTTAAAAGCCCTGGCTTTACTTCCCCAAACAGAAAACAGCACTCATCAATCTATGCAATCCTTTTCCCAGGGTATTGAAAACCTTCAGTTGATTAACCAGAACTTATTTGAAGAGTCCGGCCGGTTTATATTTCATCTGCCGATATTGTTTGACGGAACCCTTACATTTGGGCAGCTTTTCATTGATCTCAATCATTCACAGGACAATAAACCCCAGGATGAACGGACGCTTCGCGTATCTTTTTTGCTTGAAATGACCCGGCTGGGCGAAATTCTTGCTGATTTCTCAATTTTGAACCATCAGATCAACGGATCATTTGGTGTGGCAAATCATGAGATTCAAAAAATGATCCAGGAAAATCTTCCTGAACTGGAAACAAAATTAAAATCCCATGGATTTATTGTTTATCCGATAACCTGTCGGCTTCTCAGCCCGGAAACCCTGGCTGGAACCTCTTTAATTGAAAAATCTATAACCAGCCTGGAACAAGGCGTGGTGAATATCCTGATATGAAAAAAAAACAAAAAAAAGCCGTTGCCCTGAAATATGACCCTCTGAAGAACAAGGCACCTAAGGTAACTGCCAAAGGAAAAGGCATTGTTGCCGATAAAATCATCCAACTGGCAAAAGAACATGGAATACCGGTTAAAGATGATCCGGATCTGGTTGAGGTGTTATCCGGTCTGGAACTGGATGCTGAAATACCGCCGAGTATTTATATTGTCGTTGCAGAGCTTCTTGCTTTTGCCTATTCCATGAATGGGAAAAAAAGACCGGTTTAGGTATTTTTTTCCTTCCTGCTTTCCCGCGGCAGACGATTCTTATCCGGCCCTTTTTTAAAGGCCAATTCAAGCAAATACAGGTCTACTCTACTGCACAGACCCGTATCCCTGCGAAAGCTGTCCGGACAATCAACTGGCATTCATATTGCACAACCATACGAAAAAGGAGAATCCAATGCTGTTACAGATGACCCGGGCGGTTCAAGGCGGCCTTCGACAGGAAAGAAAACTGGATATCATTGCCAATCACCTGGCCAATTCAGACACCAATGGATTCAAAGGCGATATACTGGCTTTTGATGACATGTTCAAAGCAAACCTCGTGACCGATCACAGCCAAGGAGATTTGAAGGTTACCGGCAACAAACTGGATCTGGCGCTCGGCAACAGCGGCTTCTTTAAAATTCAAACTCCGCAGGGAATACAATATACACGGGATGGTAATTTTACCGTGGATCAAAATGGAACCCTGGTCACTCAAAACGGAGAACCGGTGCTTGGGAATAATTCGCCCATTGTTATTCAGGGAACGGAAATCCACATCACCCAGGCAGGAGAAGTGGTTGTGGATGGAGATGCAACCGGAAACATAGACATCGTGACCTTCGAAGACCTGACACGCCTGAAAAAAACCGACAAGTCCATGTTTCGCTATGAAGGAGATGCCGGAGCCGATGAACAGATTCCGCAAAATATTTTGGTAGAGCAGGGTTCTCTTGAAAAACCCAATATTTCCACTACGGTTGAAATGGTGGAAATGATCCAGACACACAGAATGTATGAGGCATATCAGAAAATGATCATGACTTTTGATGAAATCGATTCAAAAGCCATTCTTGAACTGGGAAGACCGTAAGAATCCAATCCCATTTTATATGAAAACGGAGGATGATAATGATTCGATCTCTTTGGACAGCCGCTTCTGGAATGAACGCCCAGCAAATGACCGTGGATGTGATCTCCAACAACCTGGCCAACTCCAACACAACCGGCTTTAAAAAAAGCCGGGCCAACTTTCAGGATTTGATGTACCAGACCCAATTGATTGCTGGTGCCACAACTCCCGGAGGAGGGCAGATCCCGACAGGAATCCAGGTTGGGATGGGCACCAAACCATCCAGTGTGCAGAAAATCTTCACCCAGGGTGACTATGTTCAAACCGGAAATGATCTGGATATGGCGATTGAGGGCCGAGGTTTTTTCAGGGTTATCAATGGAGACGAAGAGCTGTACACAAGGGCTGGTAACTTTACCCTGGACAGCGAAGGTTTTCTGACCACCCCGGCCGGAGGGCGCCTGCAACCGGAAATCGGTCTACCGCCGGAAACCGTGCTTGTATCCGTGCAATCCAACGGTCAGCTCACGGCCTATGGTGCGGGTGATACGGTGCTTCTTACAGAACAGATCAACCTCTACACCTTTGTCAATCCAGCCGGCCTTTTTGCCGTCGGGCAAAACCTGCTCCGGCCGACGGAAGGTTCCGGAGATCCCATTGAAGGAATCCCCGGTAGTGAAGGAGTCGGAACGATTTCCAACACCTTTCTGGAAATGTCCAATGT
>JFJP01013012.1_pt1 | contig 11739 bp, 10 predicted proteins | sample 431651 | NCBI WGS metagenome assembly JFJP01 (sample SAMN02602958, study PRJNA72255) | Microbial mat metagenome, whole genome shotgun sequencing project. | biome: fresh water; feature: sink hole; material: water; isolation source: purple microbial (photo- and chemosynthetic) mats found in... | reverse complement strand
ATACCGTTTCGTCTAGCGAGTCTGTAGTTTATATCGCCAGCATTCGCCGCATGTTGAAATTAGCCACAAATTGACTTAAGAAACACTCTCTTAGAGGTTGCGTTTTTTTTAGTCCAAGTTTGTACGAGAAAAGAGCATTAACCACAGAGATTTTTAATAGTTTTTTCTCAGTGATCTTCGTGCTCTCTGTGGTGAAAAGCCTTTAATAAACACCTAGAGGCTGTTTATTTCTCTGATAGATTCAAGACTGAATCTGTCCTTATTATTTGTACGAGATTAAAAGTTGAAAGGTGTTTGTAAAGTATTTTTGACAACATCAATGTCTTTTATTATATACTGTAATGGAATTAACACCTTTTTGCAACGAAGTTGATATTTGTTGTACCCATTTTTTGTACGCATTCTGTAAAAAAGGAGAATTGATTATGTTGAAGCAAAAAAGATTGACCGTCCTTTCAATGGCTGTCATGTTGGCTTTGCTGGCTGCTGCAATTATGCCAATGTCAGCCCTGGCTGATGATGGCGTGCCGCCAGTGGATGTCCCTGCCGCCGAGGAAGTCGTTCCCCCAGTTGTGGAAGAAGTAGTTCCCGCTGTGGAAGAAGTGGTTCCCGTTGTGGAAGAAGTGGTTCCCGTTGTGGAAGAAGTGGTTCCCGTTGTGGAAGAAGTGGTTCCCGCTGTGGAAGAAGTAGTCCCCGCTGTGGAAGAACCGCAGACCGTCTCTGAGGTTTTGGACGAAGTACCGGCGGGCACAGAAGTTGTCGTGCTGGATGAAGCCGGCGAAGCCCTGCCCCTCGCTTCGGCTGACGCCGCTGAGGCAATTTTGGTCAGCGACCCGATGTGGTGTCCAATAGGAGATACCCCCGGCGACATAGATTGTACAAGTGGATATAATAATGTTAAAGATTTGATCGGTGGCATTAGCGGCTACTCGGGCGCGGGGACGATTTACTTCACAAGTACCTATACCCCACACGCCGATGAAATTACTGCAGGTTTCGTTGAAATCAACAGTTCATCTTTTGCCCTCCTGACCGCGCTCACACTTCAAGGCGGCTGGAATGGGTTAACCTTGGGAAGTTTTGCTCTCTCTGGCAACACAACCTTTACCCTACCTGTTCAGGTCTCTTGGGGCGCCAATAATGTAACCATCAACAATATCACGGTTTCTAACGTAAACAATGTAGCAAACAATGCATTGACTGTCAACAGCACTGGTGATGTTGCTTTAAATAATGAGCAAACAATGCATTGACTGTCAACAGCACTGGTGATGTTGCTTTAAATAATGTAACTGTCAGCAGCAACAATATGGATTCAGATGCCAGTTCCACTAGCGGAGCAGGCGGAGCCTATATTGAGACTACAAAAAATGTGACGGTTAACAATAGCACATTTAATTCCAATGCCAATGTTGGCACTGGACATACTGGTCAATCATACGGCTTGTACATTGAGTCCGATGGAATTATCACTTTAAACAATGTCACAGCCAATTACAACATGGGAGACGGTGTTGATATTGACAAGAAAACCACCGGACCTACCAGCGTGACGGTTTCAAACAGCACCTTCAACTTCAATACCTCCACTGCGAAGAATCTTGCTGGCGATCTTTACGGCGATGGTCTCTGGATTGACAACGTCCAAGGCGATGTCACACTCAATAATGTGACCGCAATGTACAACTCCCAAAACGGTGTTGAGGTCGGCTCGGTAAGCAATGAAGGTAAAGTTGGCAATGGCGCAACCGGCAATATAACCGTCAACGGCGGTACCTTCGCTTACAACGGCAATGATGGTTTGCATCTAAACGCCGATAAAAGTATCACGCTGAATGGCGTCAGCACCTACGGCAACCGAGATGACGGCGCCGAGTTATGCGCCGGACAGGACATCAATATCAACGGCGGTAATTACTACCAGAACACTTATGGCACGTACATCCGCTGTGGTAATAACGTTAATAGTTACTACGGCAACTGGTGGGGTAACTATTACTGGGGTTACTACTGGGATTATCCTTACTGGGGCGGGAATTACTACGGCTACTATGGTAATTACTGGAATGGCTGGGCATTGCCGATTTGGGGCAACGTCACAATCAGCAATATCTATGTAGACGGCTATTTCATGCCAAACTACAGTTCATATTACAGTTTCTACAATAGTTATTACTACGGCTACGGCTGGAATCCCAACCCCTACTACGGCTGGGGCAGTGGCTACTGGTACTGGCGCTGGTTTAGAAAATACCAACCTGTTGTACAGACCAAACCCATGACTGTGGAAACCACGCCTTTGACAGAAGAAGAGCTTCCCGAAGCGCTTCCTGAAGACAAGACCTTTGCAGACGCCTTTGAATTGAAGACCGACGGCGGCGCACCTGGTGAAGTGGCGAAAGCCTCCTTCGATGCTCCCGCAGATTTGGCAGATGGCGACACCGTCACAGTCCTTTCCTGGGATGGCACAGAATGGACGGAAGTTCCCTCTGAGATCGTAGATGGCAAGGTTGAATTCAAGGTTGAAGGCTCCGGCACATTTGCGCTGGCAACCCCATAGCCTGACCTGTCGTAAACATTTTATATTCAGTTTGAAAAGAGGGACGGCAGATGCGCCGTCCCTCAATTTTTTTAGACGTAACGCTCCCAACTCGGACAATCCGAAACTAAAAAGGATTCAACCACAAAGGAATACAAAGGAAAACCTAAAAAAACTTTGTGACCCTTCGTGGTTCAAAAAATGCTTGTCGCTCCGCGAAAAGCAAGCATTTAACTTCTAAGTCCTATAAGTTGCGCCAGCAGTTCCCAGTATGGAAAAATTAACATCAACCAAAGTTACGCAACGCATCATAAATTGGTTCAGGTATAATTCCAAAGTTGATACTCCCCTACAAACTGGCAAGTATTTTTTTTGAAAACGGAACCCCATGAAAAATAAAACCCTCATGTCCCTCTCTCTTCTTATTATTTTCCTGCTGACCGCCTGTGGCGCAAAAACAGCCGCGCCAACGGCAGAAGCCGCCGCGCCTGTTGCCACCGTCGCCGTTGATCCATGTTCCAAGGAAAACCTGCCCGGCGAAGTGAACAAGATCAACGACCTGATGCGCGAGTTTGACGACTACTCCAGGCTTGCATCCAGCACGCCGCAAGATCAACTGGTGCAGGTTATTCCGCCCTTGCAGGAAGTACGCCGACGGGCGCAGTCTCAGGAACCGCCGGAATGTCTGATGAACTTAAAGGTATTGCAACTCAAGCACATGGATACCGTGATTGAGATTTTGATGGTGTTTATGAGCAACTCTCAGGATTCAAACGTCAACCAAGGAATCACACAGGCGCGTGATTTGCACATGCAATATGATGTGGAGATCGCGCGCCTGCTTGGGCTGACGCTGGTGCCGGCGCCGACGGCAAACCCTGCCGTACCCGTGGCAACCATCCCCCCAAGCGCCACCGGATTATCGATCCTCAACCCCGGACCAAATGGAGTCGTCCTGATCTCGTCGCCTGATTCCGCTGCGGGTGGGGTGGCAACGCTGGCGGCGGGACTCACCGCTGTGGCATTTGGACAAACCGCCGACGGCTTGTGGATCCAAGTTGAAGTCCCCGGACAGCCCGGACAAAAAGCCTGGGTTGACGCATCACTCGTGCAAGTCTCAGGACAATTGCCAGTTGTAACGCCGTAAAATTCTAAAAAAAAACATCAAACAGGAAAACATTATGAAAAATCGTTTTTACGCAATTGCTTTGATTATTCTGACTGCCGCGCTTTTGCTCGCCGCCTGCGGACAACAAGCCACACCTGTTGTTGAGCCTACTCAAACGCCCATCCCCGCCACCGCCACGCTTACATCCACACCCGATCCCTGTTCGCAGGAAAATGTCATCGTTGCCATCCAGGCAGTACACCGCCTGATGCGTGAATTTGACGATGCCTCAGCCTTGTCTGCCAACACCACACGCGAACAGTTGAAGCCGACCATTGCCGACCTGCAACGCATCCGCCGCGACGCCGAAGATCAAAGCGTTCCCGTCTGTTTGCGGTCGCTCAAGGAATTACAACTGACGCACATGAATACCTTCATCCAGACTTTGATCACATTCATGGGCGGCGCAGATCAAGAGTCAGTCAATCAGGGCATTGGGCTGTCGCGCCAATTGCATGATCAATACATGATCGAAATGGCGCGACTGCAAGGCGTAACCATTCCCGCAACCCCCAGCCCCGAACCCACGCTTGTCGATCCCAAAGCCACCCCCGGAACCGAAGTTCCCACGCCCTCGGTTGCCATCGTCACCAACCCGGGACCAGGCGGCATCAACATGCGCCTCACTCCCTCGCTTGACGGGCAAACTGTGGGAATGTTAGCCGTGGGACAATCTGCGCTTGCCCTAGGCCAAACAGACAACGGAGCCTGGATCATGATCGAAGTTCCCAGCCAGCCGGGGCAAACTGCATGGGTCTACACTGCGCTGGTTCAATCCAGCGGACCGGGACCTTTGCCGGTGATTAGCGCCGCGCCATAATTCAGATAAGCCAAAACGAAACAAAAGCGGACGTTGAGAAACGTCCGCTTTTGTTTTATCCAGCCACATTCAATTCCTGATAGTAGCGATCCAGCCAAAGGTTGGACCAACCCCAGAGAGTTGAATCCAGTACTATTTTTTTTACTTCGTTACGTGTCATTTTGGCTTCGCTTTCAAATACTTGCGCATTGTGGCGGCTGACAGCCAACGTGCGGATGGCGAACATTAAGGGGAAAATACAGCCAAGTCGTATGCCGTGCTGCCACCACGGCAGGGATTTTACATATTGCAATGCCTGCCTAAGATGACGTTCCGCCTTGTCGGTCATCAGATCCAAAACTTTTAGAGCCTGCTCGCGGTGTTCGGGGTCAAAGAGTTGTTCTTTTGTGAGCCCCATATCGAGCATAAATTTTTGGGGGATGTAGACCCATCCGCGATCATAGTCTTCGCGGATGCCGCGGATGACGTTCACAGTTTGAAGCGCCAGCCCAAATTCGCGCGCCAGCGGCATAATCTCTTTTTCCTTGCGGCGAATGGTGATTGAATACCATGCGAATAATTGGGTGATTAAATACCCAACGCGCCCAGCCACTTCAAACATGTAATCGTCGAGGTCTTTTTCGTCGTTGACGGTTGGTCCCTGTTTTGTCCAGCGCGCCATGCCCAATGTGCAGTTGATCACATGGTGGATAATGATCTCCTGGACTGCGTAAGGCAGGGAATGCAGGTGCCGCATTATTTCTTTTGCGTGATGCGCCACAATTGCATCAGGGTTATTGGTGTCGGCGCTTGTCAATTTGCTGGTGAGCGTTTCAACATCTTTCGTTTCACGCAGAATATTTACCCATAGATTCAACAAGATCACTTTTTCGTCAGATTCCATCTCTTCATTGTCTTCAAGATAATCTGAAACCCTTAAGAGCAAATAGGCAATCGTGGTTGCGTCACATAGAATGCGCGGCAGGCGCTCAATGCCAAGCGCAAATGTACGGCTGGTGATTCTTAGCAAATCTTTTGAATTCATAAGACTATCCTTAACTTCAAGATTTATATTTATAACCCGCCTTTTATCATTTGGTAATGATTCAAAAATAAGAGGCTGTTTAATAAGTGGCAAATTACCGCAGATGAACGCGGATAAAAGTGATTCAAGTGGATGAGAGATTGTTTAATAAGCCCGCTTTTTGACCACAAAGGCACGAAGTCTCAAAGACTCGAATGGAAAAACTTTGTGGCTTTGTGTCTTTGTGACTTCGTGGTGAAGATATTTCAAAAGGTGACTTCGTGGTGAAGATATTTCAAAAGCCATGAAAATGGGCATTTGAAATATTGATAATCATTTTGAAACGAATCATTCTTGACAAATTAGAACAACTGTTCTATATTAGGGCAAGTCGTTCTTTTCTTCCATGTGGTTCCAACAGGAGATTTCCCATGAACCGTTCCCTCAACATTCAACTGCTGCCGTTTTTGAAAAGCGCCTCACTCAAACGCGGGGCAATCTTTGGCAGTATTCTGATCAGCGCCCTGCTTTCCTTTGAGTTGTTCAACTTTGGCACAACTTCATTTGCATTGCAGGATGTGCTTGGCAATCTCAAATTTGCGGGTATTCAGTGGTCTACCATGCTTGCTTTTGCCTTCTGCGGCATGGACTTTGCCGGTATTGCGCGCATCTTCACCCCCGAACAGGGACGCGATGAGCCGGCTGAGGTTTGGTACCTGTTTGGCGCGTGGCTGCTTGCGGCCGCATTCAACGCCATGCTGACCTGGTGGGGCGTTTCGGTGGCAATTCTCAATCACAACGCCGTCGGCGGATCGCTGGTCGGGCAGGCGGTCATGATTAAAGTTGTGCCGATCTTTGTGGCGATCATGGTCTGGTTGATACGGGTCTTGATTATTGGAACCTTCTCTGTGGCGGGCGAGCGTCTCTTCACAATCGCAGACGCGGGACAACGTCCGGTTTCCTATCAAAATAATTCACCCCGTCCAGTTGCGGCTCAACCTGCTTTTCGACCAGCCCAGGGCGTTGCCTCAAACCTGCCTGTCGCCAACAACTATCCCCGCCCTGCGCCCAAGCCGCGCCCCACGCCCGTACCGGCGGGCTATGCCATGAGCCGCCCCGAACCAACGTATCACCCTGTGGGCATGACCGCCATGAGCCGCAGTGATCAAAACTCTTCATCAGTACGGAGGTAGAAAAAATACTTTAGTTTCGCAATGCTCTCCACATCCAACCGCTGAGACGTCCGCAAGGGCGTCTCATGCGTTAATGGGAGTGACTAAAAGAATGGGCTATGAGGACCTCTTACCACAGAGGTTTTCTCCGTGAGTTCTGTGGTCTTTGTGGATAAATCTTTTGGCAAGCCCACGAGGTTAGCCACTCCTGCGTTAAGTTGCAACCAATTCCTCCTTGGCGACGTATGTTTGCCTGAAGGAGAATTTAATATGAAAGCTAAAATTATTACAGCATTTCTTGCACTTACGCTTGCCACTCTGGCTTGTGGATCTAATATTGACCTGCCCAAGGCTCCCACGCCCGGATCCGATATTGTGGATGAGATCACAGTTCCAGTTCCCAAAACTGATGAGGTAAGCCTGCGCCTTGCATTCGGCGCGGGCGAGATGACCCTGGGGCCTGGCGCAAAAAAACTTGTGGAAGGGACAGCCACCTACAACTACGCCGCATTCAAGCCCAAAGTTAATATTGATGGCGGCAATGTGCAAATCCAAATGAGTAAAGTTGATTCGATTCCGTCCTTTGATAACCTCAAAAATAACTGGGATCTCAAACTCGGCGAAACCCCAATGGACTTGACGATTGAATCCGGCGCGTACGATGGAACTTTTGAGTTTGGTGGACTTGCGTTGAACAACCTGACCATAAAAGATGGCGCGGCAAATGTGGAACTTACTTTCTCTGAATCCAACCTGGTTGAAATGTCTACATTTCGTTATGAGACAGGCGCGTCAAACGTAAAGATGAACGGGCTTGCAAATGCCAATTTCGACATCTTTGATTTTTCGTCGGGTGCGGGTGATTACACCCTGGATTTTTCAGGCGAGTTACAGCGTGATGCCTCGATCAAAATCTCCAGCGGATTTAGCAACATCATTGTGGTTATCCCTGAAGATGTGGACGCAGTCGTCACGGTGGATAGCGGCGCTTCCAATGTTAATGCAGGTTCAAACTGGAAAAAGAATGGGGATGTGTACAAACAGAAGGGCGAAGGTCCAACGCTGACTTTTGTGATTGAGATCGGCGCTGGAAATGTGACGCTGACAAAATAGAAATTGCGTTTTCATTTTTTGCTGGGAAAGCCCATGTCACTTTGCTGATGTGGGCTTTTTTTCGGGTGGATTCTGCTTTTTGGAACAGTACCCTTTGCCGGTTTTGAAAAAGAGTCGAGCGGTTCCCGGGGATCCGCTAAAAAATTCAGAGCGAAAGGTCACAATTTATCCATGACCTCCATCACTTGCCTTGTGCCGCATTGCACTATAAAATCGTGTATGTCGGTAGGAATTACCCGTTTTTATTAGAAGAGGAAAGTATGCAAATTACACGTCAGGCAGATTATGCAGTTAGAGCAGTGCTTCACCTTGCCCGCAGCGGTGATCAGCGCATTGCCACCAATATGATTGCGGAAGAACAACACATTCCGCCATCTTTTCTGGCCAAGATTGTTTCACAGTTATCCATTGCGGGTCTGCTGCATACTTCGCGTGGTGCGCGTGGCGGCGTGACGCTGGCTCGCACCCCAAAAGATATTTCACTGCTTGAAGTTATTGAGGCAATTGATGGCCCCATTCAACTCAACGAGTGTGTCGGTGAAAATAACACATGTTCATTCGACGATAATTGCCCGTTGCGCCCTGTTTGGCAGGAAGCGCACACCCAATTGGTAACCCGGCTAAGAAGTACAAATTTTGCCGACATGATGAAAAAAGATTCTTTTTCCATGTAAATTACGTGAGTTCCATGAAGCCTCTCGGCTATAATAGCCGAGAGGCTTTTTCATTTCACAAATCAAGGAAGAAGACCATGAACAATAGACGAGCATTTTTTATTGTCCTGACATATTTGGCGGTGATCACCGCCTGCGTTGTGCCCACAGGATTGCCAACCGCATCTGCGCCGGTTGTTACCGCGCCGACAGTTGATACGGGGCGAATAGCAGTGATGGTGGCTGAGACAGTTTCTGTTGCCATCACGCAGACCGCGCAGGCACAGCCTACCGCCACGTTGATGCCTGCCGCAACAGCCACAGCCCAGGCTACATCCACTGCCACGCCCACGCCGGCGCCGACCGAAACAGCCGCTGCCACGGCAAGTCCATCGCAAAGCACGTTGACCAGGCAGGTGGATGGCTCGACGTTGTTTGCAGATGACCGCGCCGGATACGAGATCAAACTGCCCGCAGGCTGGATGGCGGTGCGGATCAACGAGAAGGAATATCAGGATGCCCTTGCGCTAAAAGAAGCGTCCAACATTGTTGTTCAACAAGCCCTGCTCAGTGTTCAATCTGAAAATCCGAATGTGTTTCGCCTGCTTGCCCTTGATACGCAAGCCGCGCACATTCAAAATGATTTTGTGACCGATATGCGTTTTGCTTTTGAGGAAGGCAAAAACATATCCCTGAGTTCAGACGCAGACTTGCAAGCCATTGCCCAAAAGATATCCGCTTCGGCGGCGGTTTTCAGGTTTGAGGTGACTTCGGTAAAAGTTGTCACTTTAGCCAGCGGAATGCAACTTGGCATGATCGAAGCCAAAGCGTCGTTCACGAATCCATCCGGCGCGGAGGTGGGCGTTTATCAAAAGCAGGTATTTTTCAATGCAAAGACGGGGACGCAGTCCATTATTTTCACAACCGTATCCGACTTGAAAGATACCCTTCTGCCCGCATTTGATGCGATGGTTGAGGCGATAAAAGTAAAGTAAAAAGTGAGAAGTAAAAGGAGTTGATTGTGTTCATTCATCGCGGTTTAATCTTTTATATATTTTTTGCCCTTGCTGTCTCTTCTTGCGCGACGAAACCGCCAATAATGACACGTTCCACATCCATGCCATCATCCACAATGATAGAGCCAGCAAAGGCTGTGTCTAACGATATTAAAATTTATGACCTTCCAAAAAATGAATCAGAAGATCCCAGAAAAGTGGGAAGCTATGCTTTTCCAAATGCCGGGTATGAAATTGGCTTTTCAAATAATTGGAGCGTAATCCCTATTGCACGCGATGCGCTTGATGGCGCATACCAGAAATATAAAGAGCAAAGTCCCGAGTTGGCAGATTTTATCAACGGATATTCAAATATTTTCCTTGCGGAAAACTCGGAAGCGCAATACGCGTTATTTGCAGTTGACTCTTCTCCCGAAAGACTTGCTAAAGGCAAAACAGTTGGTTTATTTGTCAGTCAGTACACTGACCCCAAGAGAGTCGCTGTGCCGTTGGATGAGTATGTCGCCATTTTTTTAAACGATACATCCAGCCAACTTGATGTAAAAAATGTAGTTCAAGTTTTTTCAGATACTGGAGTTCCAATTGCTGTCATACAATCAAATCTCAAACAACAAAATTCGTCAGGTCAAACTGTTTATCTCTCATACATTCTCATTAACACTGGGAAAGCATATTTGGAAATTGTTGTGCAGACTTTTGATCCTTCTTTTGATGTGTTGGATTACCTTCGATTAACCCTGCGTTCCATTAACTACATTGAACTGGCACAACCAAGCCCAACACCACAGCCAGCCTGGGGACAGACAACAGTCTTTACGCTCAACCATCTTTCAGACGGAAAGACTGAATTTACTGATACAACAAATGGCTATCGAATTACATTCCCGCCCGATTGGTACATTGTGGACTATTCTGGCGGGACAGAACAAGATCAGAAAAATGCTGACAGCGTTGCCAATTACATGCAATCAAGTGCCGGGGCGCTTATTAGCAGTTCTGTCCAAAAGGTCGGGAGTAATATAGTTTCCATTGCTTATGCAGATAATATCAATCAGGGAACCTGGAATGGATATGCTCCTCATGTTGATATTTTTAACCCAACGACTCTGAATGCTCCTTTTGATGCGGAAGCATTTGTTCGCGGTCTCGTAAAAAGGGATACGGGTCAACCAAATGTCAAAGTTTTGCAGGCTGCCGTTTATAAGATCAACGATATAGAAATGTCATTACTGGTCGAAGTCTACAAAGAGCCTAACAACCCTGTATTTATTTATGCTGTTGGAGTTAACTTCCCAGCCAAGAATTCAATAATCCCATTGAGTATGTATTATTATTCTGAGAAGGAAAAAAATAATGTATTAGATTATTTTCAGCCGATTATTGATTCGATTGAATTAGTAAAGTAAGTAAAAAGGAGACTAACCCATGTCCACATCTCGCGTAGTCCGCGCGCCGCGCGGCACACAATTGACTTGCAAGAACTGGCTCTCCGAAGCCGCCTACCGCATGATCCAAAACAATCTTGATCCTGAAGTAGCGGAAAAGCCCGAAGACCTCGTTGTCTACGGTGGACGTGGGAAAGCCGCGCGCAACTGGGAATCGTTCGACGCGATTCTTGAATCGCTCAAGAACTTGGAAGAGGATGAAACGCTGCTCGTGCAATCGGGCAAGCCGGTCATCGTGTTCAAGAGTCACAAGGATGCGCCAAAAGTTTTGATCGCAAACTCAAACATCGTGCCGCATTGGGCGACATGGGAAAAGTTCGATGAGTTGGATAAAAAAGGACTCATCATGTACGGGCAGATGACCGCCGGCTCGTGGATTTATATTGGCACGCAGGGAATTTTGCAGGGAACTTACGAAACCTTCGGCGCGCTTGCCAAACTCAAAGGCTGGGATTCGCTCAAAGGTAAATTCGTCCTCACCGCCGGTCTGGGTGGAATGGGCGGCGCACAACCTTTGTCCATCACCATGAATGAGGGCGTTGGCTTGGTCGTTGAAGTTGACCCCGAACGCGCCGAACGCCGCCGCGCCATCGGCTACATTGACATGGTCGTGGATAACCTCGAAGAAGCCATGACCCTCGTGGAAGAATTCAAGCAAAAAGGAATTCCCAAATCCATCGGGTTGATCGGCAATGCGGCAGATGTTTATTCCGAACTCTTCGCGCGCGGCGTAATTCCCGATGTGGTCACTGACCAAACCTCGGCGCACGAAGCCTTATTTTATGTGCCATCTGGATTAAGCGTCACCGC
>JFJP01030679.1_pt1 | contig 11741 bp, 11 predicted proteins | sample 431651 | NCBI WGS metagenome assembly JFJP01 (sample SAMN02602958, study PRJNA72255) | Microbial mat metagenome, whole genome shotgun sequencing project. | biome: fresh water; feature: sink hole; material: water; isolation source: purple microbial (photo- and chemosynthetic) mats found in... | reverse complement strand
GCAAGCCGAGTTTGCTCTCAAAAACTCTCACTCGCTCTCACTTTATGATGCAAAAGTTTTACAAATTGACGAGGAAAATTTTACAAAACGTGTTCGCACGCTCCAGCGTGGGAGCCAGGCTCCGTTGGGGATGTTTTCGCGAGTTGCCTAAAAGTGTATTTACAAAAGCAATACGTTTTTCTATACTGGTTGACTATGGATATTCACACCGAGAAAAACGGTATGGCGTTCGTCTGGAATGCTAAAAAGGCAGCAGCGAACGTGAAAAAGCACGATGGCGTCACGTTCGAGCAGGCGATGGACGTATTTTTCGACCCCTTCGTGCGGTTGGTCGAGGCGGATCGCCACGAAGAAGCGATGGGCTACGACGCCAGCTATCGCTTGTTATTCGTGGTGCATATTGAACAATGGGGTGAATCTATCCGCATCATTTCTGCCCGCAAGGCAACCCGCGAGGAAACGAGATTTTATGATTCCTGACCGCATTCAAGCCCGGTTGACCCGGGATCGGCCGATGCTACCCATTACGTTACGCATCCCGGCAGACGTTGTGGCCTCCATGAAGGAAATTGCCCCACTCCGGGGATTTTCTGGCTATCAGGCGCTGTTGAAATCGTATATCAGCGAAGGTTTGCGCCGCGATGAGGCCCAATTCACCTTTAGCGTACCCGCACGACTGATCGCAGCTCTGAAAAAGCGCGGCGTTGCCGACTCGGTTCTGGAAGAAGCCGCCGCTGAAGTGGCTCAGACGCCCACATGATTCTCGAAGGATTGAAATGCCTGACAGCAGCTATCGGCAGACGCCTGACAATCCGGTCTTTGCGCAGAACAATGGCCAAACACTAACAAGTTTCTTGTCGCTTACGCCAATCCATGCAGCTTGGCGTGGAAAAACTGATGCCGACCCTTACCGGTTTTCTTGGCGTGATACATGGCAATGTCGGCGTAATGCAGGAGCGTTTCGCTGTCATCTGAATCGTCAGGGTACACACTGATGCCAACGCTGGCCCCAATCTGGACCGTATGACCTTCCACTGCAAAAGGTTGGGTCAAAGCCTGGATGATCTTTTCAGCGACGACCCCGACCCGCTGAGAATCCGTGATATTTTCCAGCAAAATGGCGAATTCATCACCGCCAATGCGGCAGACAATATCGCTCTCGCGTAGACCCTCGGTGAGTCGTTGGGCGACGCTACGGAGTAGTTCATCACCGACATGATGCCCAAACGTGTCGTTGACCGGCTTGAAGCGGTCGAGATCGACAAACATTAGCGCACAGCGTTCTTTCAGGGTTCGCGCCCGATCCACAATGACCTTCAGCGATTCATTGAACGCATGACGATTGGCCAGGCCAGTCACTGTATCGTAGCGGGCTAATTGGCCCAATTGCCGGTTGATATTCTCGTGCTCATGTAACTCCCGTTTCAAACCGGCCTGGCGGCGTTCAATCACCCCCAGCATGGCGTTAAAGCCCTGCGCCAGCAGGCCAATTTCATCATGGCGGGTAATCGCCGTCCGCTGCGTGTAATCCTGACGATCCGACACGGCGCGCATCAGATCAGTCAATTCCAGTAACGGACGGGTAATTAACTGTTGCAGGTAATGCAGCAGCCAGAGCGCCGCCAGCAGAGCCAGGAATGCCGTCAGGATGACCGCGCCGATAAATTCCAACAGGCGCTGATAGCGCAGATCCAGATTGACATGCAGGCCAATCACGGCCGTGGACTGGTTCGGCAACGAAATCGGTTCAAACACTTCCAGACGCCGCCAGCTAAAGGTATGGCTGGGAATCGTGGCGGGCGGTGTTGGCGGTGCATCCACGGCAAGGACGTCATCCTTCTTACGGTGGACCGCGAATTGTTGGCCATCAGGCAAGTAGAGCGCCGCCTGGGTGATTTCGGGATGGAGGCGCAGGCTATACAGCAGTTCGCGGGCGGCTTTCTGATCCTGGAACACCAGTGCAGCGCTGCTGTTTTCGCCCAACAGATGGGCGATCACTTGCGTATCTTGCAGTAAACGCTGCCGGGCGGAGAAAAATTCCAGGCTCGCCAGCGTCAGACTGACCAGCAGCAGCGCGGAACCGAGAGAAATCAAGCCAATCGCCAGCAGTTTGTGCCGGATTGGCAGATTAGCAAACCAGATTTTCAACAATGCGTCCTCGCTCCTGAACCTCTCCTCCCGTCAGTGTCGGGGGAGTGTGAGCGGTGATTATCGCACGTGATGGGCCAAGCGCAGCAGTTTGGAACTCAGACGCAAGCCCGCACGGTTCGCGGCAGCCAGATCAATATCGAAAATAATTTTCTGTCGATCCAGGCCCAGATGGATCACGGAACCCGATGCGTCGGTCGTCTGCGGCTGGTCAGCAATGGTGAGAATCGGCTGGTCGCGAGCGATGGTCAGTAACTGTGGCAAATCGGGCAGCGCCTGGGGGCTGATGTACAGCAGGTGGCAGGTGCTGATTTCACCGGGTTGGCGCGGGCGTTGAATCTGAATAGGCCGGTCCAGCAGGGTGCGCCGGGTCAGCGCCTCGATCGCCGCGCCAAAGGGATCCGGGCCATACAGACATAGATTGAATTTATCGCTGGGCGAGGTGGGCCATTCGGCGAACAGCGCGAAATGGTAAAGAATCGCCGCTTTCAGTTCGTACTCGGTAGGTTCGCGGGATGGGCCAGCGAAGGCCAGACTGCCTAACAGACCGCTGATGAACAAAAGGCACAGCCAGAATTTGCAACAGGAAAACTGATGGAGGCAGGGAGTCATTTGAGGTTCTCCCTTAAAACCGCCACAGCGCTTTGAGGTAGACGCTACGCTCGATTTCACCCGGCAACTGGCCTTGTAGATTGGCGTTAAACTCGGGGTGGCGATCATCCAGCAGGTTTTGCCCCACCAGTGAGAGGGTCAGATCGGGTTGCATCGACCACGCAAGCCGGGTGTCCAGACTGGTGTAAGCCGGGATCGACCCGTTGGGCAATTCACCGACATAACGCAGCCATAAATCCCATTCAACTTGCGGGGACAGCGTCAGCGATGACCGCAGGGAGAATTGATGGTGGGGACTGTTGCCCGCATCCGTCGCTGGCGGGTCAACCGCCATCTGTAAATAGCTGTAATGGGCCTGTAACCGCCAGTCATCCAAAGGCCGCCAGTCGGCAGCGATTTCCAGACCGTAGGTGCGCCCCGTCAGGGCATTATTGGAGAAGAAGGGCAACACCAGATGCGGGAAGGGTTCCGGTTCTGGGAACGGTGTGCCCATGGTAGCGGAACGCAGATTGTCGTAGTCATTCCAGAAAACTGCCAGATCCGTGGATAACCGGGTCGCCCACTGTCGCCGCCAGCCCGCCTCGTAAGCCACGACGACCTCACTTTCAATCCCAGGATCGCCAAAAAAGCGCCCCTGAATTAGCAGGTCGCCGGGATTGCCAGGGGAAGCGGGCGGGAGGACGAAGTAGTTGGCGACGATGCCCACTTCGGCGCGGGAGGGGGTCCGCACCGCCCGCGAGATGGCGGTCCACAAGGTTTGCGTTGGCGTCACATTCCACAGCAGGCGCGCACTGGGCTGGAGTTCCCAGCCGGTGGTGTCGTTATGTTCCAGCTTGGCACCCAGCGTCAGATACAGTTCGGGCGTGAGTTCGATTTCATCCTGAATGAAGCCGCTGAACCATTGCCAAGTCGTCTCTTCGGGATCTAACACTGAGTATGACGCGCCATCATAGCGATGCTCCAGCCACCGGTAGCCTAATCCCCACAACCAGTCGTGCCGTCCGTTCTGCAACAGGTGTTGTTGCCAATCCAGATCGAAAGTGCGCCAATCGTAATTCACCCCAGAATCCGCATCGTAGGACGCGCCACTGTAGTAAATCTGTAGTGCATTATCGGCGGTTTCCGTGCGGCGGCTGTAGCGGGTCAATAGGTTGTAATCCTGATAAGTCGAATCGGCGCTCAACAGCGCGTTGTACGGTGGAAACAGGCTGCTGACAAAGGCGGTTTCGTTGGTGCGATCACGGCGAATATCACCTTGCACGGTCCATTGTTCCTGCGCACTCGGGCGACTGTCCAGGCGAAAACCGGTCTGGCCGGCTTGCCAGACATCATTGGCGTCCTGGCCGGTCATCGTGAGACTGGCATCGTGCTCAAAGCCTTTGGCATAGACCCGGTAGGCAGTGTCGTTATCCCAGCGCCCGCCATGCCGCACGGCCAGTTCACCGCGTTGTTCGTTACCGATCAGGGCGCTGACCAGCGTACCCTGAGTCTGATCAGCCGATTTGGTGATGATATTGATGATGCCGTTGACGGCGTTGGCACCCCACAGCGCCGCGCCCGGTCCGCGAATGACTTCGATGCGGGCGATGTCTTCCAGTACCGCATCCTGGGCGTGCCAGAATACCCCGGAATACAGCGGGTCATAGACCGACCGTCCATCCATCAGCACCAGCAGTTTATTGGAGAAGCGGGAGTTAAAGCCGCGAATGGTGATGGCCCATTTGTCCGCGCCGATCCGGGCAACCTGGACGCCGGGAGCCAGGCGCAGGGCTTCTGGAATACTGGTGACGCCCGAACGGCGGATGTCGTCCTGGGTGATGATGTAGACCGCGGAGGAGGCGTCGGCGAGTTTTTGCGGTTTGCGAGCCGCGGAAGTCGCTTCCAGATCCAGCAACTGTTCAAAGTCCAGTTCCAGAAGCTGTTCGACCATCCGGGGATCGGGTTCAGCGGTGTAAGCGCAGAAAGGTGCAATGCTCAGTACGCAGACCGCAAGTTGTAAACTTATTTTTATCATTATAATGTGGATGGGTTGATTTTAAATCAAAGCGAGGGCGCTGAGCGGATTTATCTGCGTTCAGGCGAAACACTTTGACACATCCAGCACCACGACGGGTAATTCTTTTTCAGGAATTTCAGCGACGCCGAGCATGTAGTTGTTATCGATATGGCTTCCAGTCACCTCTTCCATAGTCTGCCAGTTATCCCATAACAACGGTTCAATGGCGATCACTTCATCAATAACCAATGCCGCCAGGCGGTTATTGAACTCAAGAACTACCGCAATTTCGCGGTTGTGATTCCGGTAGGTCTGTTTTACATCGTTGAACAGGCTACGCATGATGCGTAGCTCATGATCTTTCCGATCCTGAATCAATGCAAACGCCTCGGTGTAATGGCCCTCATATTGAAGTTGCTCGACCTGTATCGCGACGCTATGAACGTTCTGATGCGGTTTATCGAATTTTTCGAGCAGACTTTTTAGTAGGACATCCTCGGTCTTTGGCAGAAAGTGGTCGTACCACTGACCGAATTTGCACCGGTGCGGATCAGTAGTCAGCGTGAATTTCTTTTTCTCCTCAACACTTTCGGTGAGCGTGTCAATCCAGTGAACATGATCCTGTTCACGGGCGTTCATCAACTCTACAAATTCATCGACCTCGGTGCTTAGTGATTTAAGTCCCAACCGACTGCGCATTTCCAGCACATGAATGACTTGACCCTGGTGATGGATCACTCCGCGCATGTATTCAGGCAGATAGGGAACTGGAGTAACGCCGGTCAATGCAATAATGGATCTGACCTGTTCGCAAGGCGTTGCGAAAAATTCATCCTGGACCCGCAGCACGGCCCACAGGGAGGTAGCATCAAAAATTTGCGACATATTATTCACTCCCGGACATTAGAAAGGTAAGGAGGATTTTTATAGCACTTAACGCATGGATTAGCGTAATATTCGCATTTGAATTGCTGCAACGCAATATCAGAAATCAAGGAGTCCTGCGAATTTCCCGGTGATCGCGAGGTGGGGTCATGGGCGGCTGAGCATTGACCCTACCTTCCACGTCTGAATCACGGATGGTTTCGAGACGTGGATTGCTAACGGATAAAGTTAAATATAATTAAAAAGTGATTAATATTCATAGCTAGTGCGGCGTTAGCCGTAACCCGCCGTTGGCTGAATAAGTGTGGTGGCGGGTTACGCTTCGCTAACCCGCCCTACTCCCTTTTCGGTCAGGCACTAGCTAACCAGGAACACTACCCCATTTTCGGTTTCCGATAATGTCCATCATGTCTGAAGATCGTCGAGTTCCTCGATTTTTAATCCGGTGGCTACTGCCAGGATTTATCTTGGCGGCGGGTTTTGCGCTCACTTTTATGGCTTGGGAGAACGCGCAGCAGGTGGCGGTTCGTCATATCGAGTCGGAATTTACCGCTCGCGCCAACGAGATCATCATCCGTATTCGGGATCGCCTAAGCGTCTATGAACAGGCGCTCATGGGGGCTGCCGGGTTGTTCAACGCCTCCGATTCAGTCGAGAGGGATGAGTTTCGTCGCTATATCGATGCGTTGCACTTGCAGGATAAATACCCAGGGATCCAGGGCCTGGGGTTCTCGCTGTGGATTCCGGCGGAAGATAGAGCTCGCCATCTTGAAAAAATCCGTCAGGAAGGTTTCCCGAACTACACCATTCGACCTGAGAACGAGCGTGACGTATGGACCTCCATTATCTATCTGGAACCGTTTACCGCGCGTAATCTGCGCGCCTTCGGCTATGACATGTATTCGGAACCGGTCCGGCGCGCCGCGATGGAGCGGGCGCAGGATCGCGCCGAAGCCATTATCACGAACAAAGTCACTCTCGTGCAGGAAACCGAAAAGGAGGCTCAAGCCGGCTTCCTGATGTATATGCCGGTTTATCGAAAGAACGCGCCGCAGGCCACCATGACTGAACGCCGGGGCAGTCTGGTCGGTTGGGTGTATATGCCGTTTCGCATGAACGATTTGATGGCGGGTATTTTGGGGCGCTACTACGGAGACCTTGCGCAGACGATGGATCTGGAAGTGTATGACGGAGACGCCCCCTCGCCAGCGACCTTGATGTTCGATACCGATGGCACGATGACCTACAGCGGCCAGGAAACCGGGGTGAAATGGGCCTTTCAAATCGATCAGGCTCTGGAGATCGCCGGACAGACCTGGACCATCGTCATCCACTCCTTGCCTGATTTTGAGGAAAAATTGCGCAGTGAGCGGCCCAACGACCTGGCGCTGCTCGGCATGGTGGGTACGCTCGCGCTGACACTGATCGTTTGGCTTATCACCAGTAGCCACTCGCGCGCTTTGCACATCGCCCAGACCCTGACGCGGGAATTTTTGGACACCCAAACCGCGTTGAAAACGTCTGAAGCCCTGTCGCGGATGATTCTGGACTCGATGGATTCCCATATCGCCGTGCTGGACTACAATGGCGTCATCACGGCGGTGAACGAATCCTGGCGGCGGTTTGCGCTCGAGAACAGCGCCGAACCGGGCAACCCCCCTCAGTCCACCGATATCGGCACCAGTTATCTGAAGGTCTGTCAGACCGCCAGCGACCCATCGCTGACCGGTCAGCAAGCGAATTTCACGCTCGAATATCCCTGCCACGCCCCGCACGAACAACGCTGGTTCGTCGTGCGGGTGACCCCGCTCAGCACCGGGAAGAGCGGGGTTGTCATCGCCCACACGAATATCACCGAGCGCAAACAGACGGAAATAGCGCTTCGTGAAATCACGGAACGCCTGCAACTGGCTACCGAAGCCGGGGGCATCGGGGTGTGGGAATGGGATATTCTCAACGACCGGCTGATTTGGGATCAACAAATGTATGCCCTCTATGGGGTGCGCGAGTCCGATTTCAGCGGAGCCTATGCGGCTTGGATCCAGGGTATTCACCCTGATGACGCGCCGCGGGCGCAGGCGGACATTGAACGCGCCTTGCAGGGGACCCAAGCCTTCCAACCGGAGTTTCGGGTTCAGTGGCCGGATGGCGCGATCCACTATATTGCCGCATCCGCCAAGGTGATCCGGGATGCATCAGGCACCCCCCAGCGCATGATTGGCGTGAATCGGGACGTCACGGTACAAAAACGGGCCGCATTCGCCCTTCGAGCCAGCGAGGCGAAAGCCCGCGCTATTATTGACGCATCGCCCGTACCGTTCGCCCTCAGCGACAATTTAACGCAGAGCATCGCTTATCTAAACCCAGCCTTTGTTAACACGTTCGGCTATACCCGCGCGGATATACCCACCTTGGCGGACTGGTGGCCCCGGGCGTATCCCGACCCCGACTATCGCCAATGGGTCACCCGTACCTGGATCGAACATCTGGAAAAAGTCCAGCAGGAGGGAGGAACTTTTGAACCCATGGAAGTGAACATTCACTGTAAAAATGGCGAAGTTCGCACCGTCATGGCGGGGGCTTCAACGGTGGGTCAAACGTCGGCAGACACCCATTTAGTGACCCTCTACGATGTGACGGAACTCAGGAAAGCTCGGGAATTGGCGGAATACGCGGCGCGGATGAAATCCGAATTTCTGGCCGTATGACCGGTCTGCTGCTGGACACGGAATTAACCGAAGAGCAGCGCCGCTACGCCGAGATTGTGCGTGCCAGCAGTGAAACGTTGCTGCGTCTGATCAACGACATCCTCGACTTTTCCAAGATCGAAGCGGGAAGGCTGGATTTGGAAACGCTGGATTTTGATCTCCTGAGCCTGTTGGATGATTTCGCGGCCACCCTGGTTATCCACGCGAACGACAAAGATCTGGAGTTCCTGTGCGCCGCCGACCCAGGGATTCCGACGCACCTGCGCGGCGATCCAGGCCGTCTGCGCCAGATTCTGACCAATCTAACCAGCAACGCGATCAAGTTCACGCCGACGGGCGAGGTGGCGGTCCGTGTCGCGGTCGAATCCGAGACCGAAACCACCGTCCTGCTGCGCTTTGCCGTGCGCGACACCGGCATCGGTATTCCCCCGGACAAGCTGGGTCTTCTGTTCAGCAAATTTAGCCAAGTGGACGCCTCGACGACGCGCCAGTACGGTGGCACCGGTCTGGGTCTGGCGATTTCCCGGCAACTGGCCGAGTTGATGGGTGGCGAGGCCGGTGTTAAAAGCAAGGAGGGTCAGGGTTCAGAGTTCTGGTTCACCGCCCGCCTGACCAAACAGGTGGTGGGAACCCCGATCAAACATTACCCCCCGGCTGATCTGCACGGGGTGCGGGCACTGATCGTCGACGACAATGCGACCAACCGCGAAATCCTGATCAAGCGTTTGACCTGGTGGGGAATGCGCGGAGTGGAAACACCGGACGGTGCTGAAGCGCTCCAGGCGCTCTATCGGGCCTTGGGCGAGAAGGACCCATTCCGCCTCGCCCTGATCGACCTGCAGATGCCGGGGATGGACGGCGAAGCGCTGGGGCGGGCCATCCAGGCGGACCCGCGCCTGGCTGAAACCCGCACGGTCATGCTGACTTCCATGGGGATGCGGGGCGACGCCCGCCGCTTCGTCGAGATGGGATTTGCCGCCTACCTGACCAAGCCAATCCGGCATCAGGAACTCCAGGGGGTTCTGTCGCTGGCGCTGACCGGGCCGGGCGAACCGGAACCCACCCCCGAACCGGTCATCACCCGCCATACGGCGCGTGAGACCCTGAACCGGTTCGCGGGCTGCAAGGCACGGATTCTGCTGGTCGAGGACAACATTACCAATCAACTGGTGGCCCTGGGCATCCTCAAAAAATTCGGGTTGCGGGCCGATGCCGTCGCTAATGGCGAAGAAGCGCTAAAATCACTGGAGACGATGCCTTACGATCTGGTCCTGATGGATATACAGATGCCGGTGATGGACGGCCTGGAAGCCACCTGCCGCCTCCGGGACCATGCGCAACCGGCCCTGCGCACGATTCCGATTATCGCCATGACCGCCCACGCCCTGCAGGGGGACCGGGAGCAATGCCTGGCCGCAGGCATGAACGACTATATCTGCAAACCGGTCATGCCGCCGGTGCTGGCCGAAATGCTTGAAAAATGGTTGCCCCGGGAACCGGATAAATGCAGAAGGATGGCCGATGCACCGGGACTAGACACTAAAGAGGATGCGCAGGCCACTCCATCGTTGCTGGCGGTCTGGGACCAAGCGGGGATGCGGGAACGCTTGATGGGGGATGAAGAGTTGATACAGGTGGTCGCCGAAGGGTTTCTGAGCGACCTCCCCGAACAAATTGAAGCGCTGCAGGGCTATCTAGAGGCCGAAGACGTCGCCGGGACCGAGCGCCAGGCCCACACCATTAAAGGTGCCGCCGCCAATGTGGGCGGCGAACGCTTGCGGGTCGTCGCCTATACCATCGAGAAAGCGGCCAGGGTCGGAGACTTGCGCGCCGCCGGGGAATTGATGGCTGAATTGGTAGCGCAGTTCGACCAGTTGAAGGCATTGATGAACAACCGGGATCGATAGACAGGATCGTCAAACCCAACGGAGAACACGAGAACACGATGAAAACACTGATTGCCGAGGATGACTTCACCAGTCGCCTGCTCCTAATCACGCTCCTGAAAAGCTACGGCCAGATCGACATCGCCATGAATGGCAAGGAGGCGGTCGAGGCGGTGCGCCTCGCGATCGATGCCGACAAACCCTATGACCTGATCTGTCTGGATATCATGATGCCGGAAATGGATGGTCAGCAAGCGCTCAAGGTGATCCGTAATCTGGAGGAAACCCATGGAATCCTCTTATCCCACGGGGTAAAGGTTGTGATGACAACGGCTTTGGATGATCTGAAAAATGTGGGGGCCGCCTACCACAGCCTGTGCGATGCGTATCTGACCAAACCCATCCACAAGGCCAAATTGCTGGAAGAATTGCGCAAGCTGGTGTTGATTCCATAACAAGGAGGTTTCCTGATGCGCATCCTGATCGCTGAAGATGATTTCACGTCCCGCATCATGCTGGCGGCGGTGTTGAAGAAAAATGGGCATGAAGTGGAAGCTACCGCCAACGGCCAAGAAGCCTGGGAAAAGATGCAGAACCCCGATGCGCCCTGTTTGGCCATTCTCGACTGGATGATGCCCAAAATGGACGGGCTGGATCTGGTGCGCCGCATCCGTGCCTGCCCTACCGAGCGCCCCCCTTCGCCGGGCTGGACGCCGGGGCGAATGACTATCTGGCCAAACCCTTTGATGCGGGAGAACTCCGCGCCCGCGTCGAAGTCGGCCGCCGCATGCTCGAGATGCAGAACGCGCTCCTCGAAAGCCGGGGTGCTTTGGCGTACCAGGCCACGCACGATCCGTTGACGGGACTGCTGAACCGCCGGGCGATTCTCGATCATCTGCACAAGGAACTCGCCCGCGCCCGACGCCATGGTGATGCCCTGGCGGTGGGGATGTGCGATATCGACCATTTCAAAGCGATCAACGATACCTACGGCCACCAAACCGGCGATGAGGTGCTGTGTACACTGACGCAGATACTGAGCGGGAGCCTCAGGGAATACGACGCGGTAGGACGCATGGGGGGAGAGGAATTTCTGGTGATCACCCCCCTGAAGGCGATGATCGATCCCATGCCCCTATTTGAACGGTTACGTCAACAGGTGGCCGAGCGCCGGATGACTACCCGCTCAGGTGAATTGTCCGTAACGGTGAGCATCGGCGTGGCCAGTGTGACTGCCGGAAACACCGTGGATGAATTATTGGGGGCCGCCGATGCCGCGTTGTATCGGGCGAAGGCTCAGGGGCGCAATCGTGTAGTGGACACGGGTTCAGTCTAATTTTAAAAATGATAATTAACGTGAGTTATTTATTAAAAATCAATAACATGATTTTTCAGACTATGACGGGTAACACCCGGTTTACGTTTAAATTTAAAGACGGTTTTTTGTTTTGGTAGGTGTAAGCGATCAGGCCACCCAGCAAATTCAACATGAACCCAGCTATACTA
>JFJP01028049.1_pt1 | contig 11741 bp, 10 predicted proteins | sample 431651 | NCBI WGS metagenome assembly JFJP01 (sample SAMN02602958, study PRJNA72255) | Microbial mat metagenome, whole genome shotgun sequencing project. | biome: fresh water; feature: sink hole; material: water; isolation source: purple microbial (photo- and chemosynthetic) mats found in... | reverse complement strand
TTCGACTTCGTTTTTCAAGGGATTTTGGAAAGAATTCATTAAATTGTGATGAGAATCACTGAGAATGGAAGTCATTAGAGTTTTTTAATGAAAAAAATATTTTTGCGATTTTTTCTTAAAAATGTACAGTTTTTTTCAAGAATTGTTCAATAAAAAAATTTCTAAACAAAAAAAAAACATCAAAACAAAAAAAAATTCAATAAAAATTTGATTTTATTGAATAATTATTTAAATTCAACAGTTAATTTCAATATAATAAATGAGCAATTCTTCCTTAATCCTGCGATACCCCTCCCCGAACATCAAATGTTCCAAAAAAGACCTCTTCGAAGGTCAAACTCGTGATTTGAATACTTCCTTTGCAAAAATCACTCAAAAAGAAACTAATTTGCCTCTAAATAACGAGAATTCAAATAGTTTAATTGTGTCAAAAACCATCGAAATTTCCAAAGAATCAAAGAAATTCGTGGATTTAAACGATAAATTGATTCAAGAGAATAATTTATTGAGAAAAAAACTAGGAATTTTCGAAGAAAAAATGATAAATCCGAAATTGTTCAAAAATACTGATCAAATTTTGGATTTCAAAGGATTTATCAGAACGAATTTTGAGAGGTTCAAAGAACTTTTGAATGAGGTTTTTTCAAATAAAAATGCTTTGGAATGTGAACAAAACAAGTTTTTTCATTTAAAATGAATTTTTATTGAATTTTTATTGAATTTTATTGAATTTTATTGAATTTTATTGAAATTTTTATTGACTTTTATTGAATTTTATTGAATTTTAATGATTTTTCGAAATAAAGACTGAAAAATGTGGAAAAACAAATAGAGAATAAAGAAAAAAACTCACGATTAAAAAATGTGGAAAATCAGCAGAAAAAAACCAATAATTTAGCTGATAAAAAGGAAAAGCTTGAAAAACAACTGTTAAATCGACAAGAAGAGGTAAAAAACACAAGATTTCATTGAAAATTACCGTTATTTGCTTAAAAGCTCATAAATTTGCGAGAAAAAAACAATAATTACCAAGAAAAAACAAATAAAAAGGAATTCTTCACCGAATACGATACTATTTGCAAAGAAGTTGATTTTTTCATTGTTTTTTCCTTATTTTTATTGCTGAAATTCAAATAAAAAGGTTGATGAATTAAGAAAAATTAACTATAATTTAACAGAAACTCTCAAAAAATTCATTCCAGTTCAAGAGAATTCTAATTAAATTTGAGAAATTTATTGTGTTTTTATCTATGTATAATTAAGTAAAATTGCTTTGTTTTATTTAATTGAATAACTGCCAGAATCCCAAAAAAACAATTAAAATAACATTTAATTCAAAAACTTCAGAAAAAAATTCAAAAGATAACAAAAAACCCAAAAAACCTCACAAAACCCTAAAAAACCCGTAAAAACCCCGTAAAATCCTTCAAAAATCCTTTAAAAATGCAAATTTACGAGCCCCCAGAGAAAAAATGCCAATTAGTTTTAAAAGCAAAAAGCGAATACAAAGCGCAAATAAAGAGACATATGAAGAATCGCAAGAAGAAATTGATCGAGAAGATCGAAGAGCAAAAGGAGAAAGAGCGAAAAAAGCATGAAAATGAGCCTCCAAAGAAAACAAAACTCCAAGAAATTTTCGAACTTTACACGAATACGGTAACTATTATTGAGGACAAAACTCGTGAAAAGCGTAAAATAATGAACAAAATGACTGAAGAAGACATAAAGCTAGAGAAATTACAAGAGGGAATTGACGGAATTGATGATAAATTCCTTACAAAAGAAGAAATTATTGATCTTCGCAAGAGTTATAACGATTTATCGATGGGTGATTATGTGATAGTTTTTCCAAATCCTGATATATTGCCTACAAATAAGGCGATATCTCTCGATGAAGCTCTTTCAATCTACGATAATTTCCTCAATGTAATCACTGATGACCCTATAATGACCAAAGAAGAGGTCAACACTCAAAGAGAAGCCTTTATCAAAGCCTTTCTTTCTTTGAAGGATTACTCCACAAAAGATCAAGAATATGATGATCTGAAAAAAATCGAAGAAAATAATAAAAACTTAAAAAACAAAAATCCGAAAAATGACAATAAAGCTAATAAAGCCAATAAAAAGCTCGAACAAGACGTTTTCAATGAAAAAAAAGGTGATAATTCCAGTAAAAAGTTACAATTAGAAGGAAATTTCGTGAGTTTATCCTCAATGACGATTATGACACAAAAAAAAAAAATTCGCGAAGCTGAGGAAATGAAAGAACTTATCCGCAAAATCAACTCCGAGCGTGAGGTCACCAATACAAAAGACTTATCTTTCTTCTCAAAACTCGACACAAACCAACTTTCAAAATTCTCGAAAATAAAGAAGAATTATGCATTAGGCGGTTTTCTTATTGCGGAGGCCGTTGCTGATAGTCAAGATATTGATTGGATCTGCACTAATAAGCCTCCAGCTGATTTTTTAACACTGGTCCGAAACGTGATTCAGACAAAACTGGTGAGAAATGCAATGATGCATGTAAGGAGTTTTGTGACAACTACTGGACAAAAGATCATTCTCGTGTTAAAGTCTGATGATGAAATGATCAAAAGAGAGGCTGAAGCTTCTTTTATGGATAAACAGATAGAATTAGGGGCTTCTGATCTTTTCTCTTTAGAGCCAGTGGATGCGAAAGGAAGGCCTTTACGCATGAAAGCCTATGTTAGAAAGGCGGAATTTCCAAAGGATATGGAAGAAATACCAGATATTGAGAAAGAGGATAGAGAAAATGGAGTATCGGTGAGCTCGAGAGCACAATCGCTTTTTCAAAAAATTATGAAAATGAGTGATCTTCAGTTACAAAGGCTTGTGGTGAATAAACAGGTGAGAGTTGATCAGTGTATGAGTAAATTAGCGAAGCATTTGAACATTGACTTGAAGAATAAAGGAGATTTATTAGAAGACGATAATTCGATGACCAGAGAAACATGGGAGACTTATTACATTTATATGGCTTATTTAGAGGAATTGTTCACGAAATTAGAGAAAGAACAGAATAAACCAGAAATTAAAGAAAATCAATTTTTCCTTTATAAACTGATCTTTTTGAAAAGCGTGGGTGACGCAAATGAAGTTTCTTACATGTTTTATCGCAATAGTTGTCTTGAATTCTGCGGGTTAGAGTCCGATAAGAAGAAAGACCGTTTATTCACGATTTGGAAGTTATTAGGAACCGATCCGATCCCTCCCTTTATGAAATACACTGAAGTGGGTGGTTCGAAATGGCGATCATATGAAAAAAATGAAAGGGGCCAAAGATCAAAATTTCTGAATATGGAACGTTTAAAAATGGTGAATAAAATTATAGCAAAACATCTAAATATCATAAAGCTCGTGAGGTTGAAAATCGTAGATAGTTGTTTCCCTTTGCATGATTTCTATCAATTAGACGGCGAATTTAACACTCCTTTATTCAAAAAGCTCTATGATTACAAATTCCTTTTAGAATATAAAGAGACAGACGGTGAGAAAAGGGTTAAACAGTATTTTGTGATGATGGCTGATGAAGCTGAAAAAACTGATTTCGACACTGATGGTAGTTCTTTAGCTGATGATATCGCCTTTAATTGTTCAAAGCCTTGGGAAATTAACATAGAATCGCTGAGAAATTACTTCGGTGAGAAAATCGCGATGTATTTCAATTTCCTTTCGTTTTATACGTTATATCTCATGCCCATGGCTTTTATCGGAATTGTGGCACAAATCGTGGAGGATTACGCAAGTTTAATGGTGTCTAATGGCATGAAAATGGCTTTTAGCGTGTTGATTATCATCTGGTCGACGATATTCATCGAGCTTTGGAAGAGAAAACAGTCATTATTCGCAGTACAATTCGGACAAATTAATACTGAACTTGCAGAAGCTGAACGTCCAGCCTTTAAAGGTAGTTTTATCCGATCAGTGGAAAATGACGATATCAATGTTCTTCACTTCAGTCCTCAACGAAAGGTCTTTCGAATAATTATCAGCTACTGTATCAGTATTTCCATTCTCCTCTGTGTTATCACTTGTGTGATATTGATCCTTGTTTTCAAGAGTTATTTCTACGGCTTAGACTCTGTCGATACCAGCAATTCCCTAGTAGCAGCTGTTCCTTCAATAATCAATGCTATACAAATCCAGATTTTCAACGCGATATATCAGAATGTAGCTTTAAAGCTAAATGAATACGAAAATCACAAATTATTGAGTCTTTATGAGAATTCATTGGTCTTTAAAATCTTCGCTTTTACCTTTGTGAATACTTTTAACTCATTAGTGATAATTTCCTTCATGTCTAGTCTTTTTCCCGATTTGAATATCTGTTTAAATTCAACAACAGGTGTTGATGATTGTTTCGCAGCAGTCGCCACCCAAATGCAGACATTATTCTTAACAGCTTTCTTCAAGAATCTCCCAGAACTCGGCGTGCCTTATATAAAGCTTTATATGTTAAATAAAAATAAGAAAAAAACTGATAAACCAATTGAACACCCTTTCTATCAAATAGATCTCAAAATTGAGGATCAAATCGATAAAACTCCTTATGCTGCTAATCTTGAAGTCGATGGGACTGCTGAAGATTATATGGAATTAGTAATACAATTTGGTTTTCTCTGTCTTTTCGCAGTCAATTTCCCGATATCGTACTTATTGGCTTTTATCACGAATATCGCTGAAATTCAAGTGGATAAGCTCAAGATCGTGAGATTCAAAAGAAGACCAGTGCCTGAGAACGCAAAAGACCTGGGAACCTGGTTTTTGATTATTGATTTCATCTCATTTCTGGCAATTTTCTTTAATGCGGCGCTTATCGCATATACGAGCTCGTGCATTTATCAACAAGATGATAACACAAAGAATAAAGTCTTTGTGGTGTTTGTTTTCTTCTTTTTAGCAGCAAAATACTTGATCAAGATTTTGATACCAGACGTGCCTTATAAGTCGAAAATGGTCGAATTAAGGCATCAATTCATTAAAAATAGGGTAGAATTAGGATTTGCAGGAAAAAATTCGAACAAAATGAAGAGTGCCAAGATACAATTGTCGATAGAAGGACTGTCTAATTACCAACTTAAAATGAAACAAGATGATCTTTTTGATGAGAATAAAAGCTTTTTATCAGATCATTTAAAAAATGAGAAAGGAAATAAGGTTGTGAATGGGAATGATAGTAAGATTCAGATGGGGAATAAGAAATGAAAGGTTTTTAAATAGAAGCAAATTTAATTTTTAAAGAAAAAATGAAAATGAAATTTATTTTGAAAATTTTCGGAATTTTTATTAATTTTTTAAATTTTGAAAAATTTAGAAATTTTCTTCAATTTAAAAAACAGTCGAAAAAATTAACGAAAAAAATCAATAAAAACTTTAAAAAAAATGGAAGCAGAAATAAACATCTTTCCCCCCTTCACATTCGACCCCGAAAAGATCTCCCCTACGATAAACATATGTTCCGATCTGCTTGAAGATATGACGAAAAAGCTCAAATCAATGCGTTTTGAGCTCAAAGCCTCTCATAACGTCGATTTAGATGAGAATCTTCTATTTTTAGACATTTCTAAAGAAGTTATAAGAGTTCAAAGCCTCCTTTTATTCCTAAATCAGGGTAAAATTGCGGTTAAATCAAGAAAAGAAGAAATATTAACGAATTTAAGCTCTAATGTTAAGTTTGAAACTGAAAGAATTGAAGAAAATTTTCATTCGAATCAATTCATTCAACATCAAGAAATTATTATGGAATATAAGAAACAATTGAAGGATTTGAAACATAGGAACAAACAATTGAAAAAACTGATAAAGAAAAACTATCAAGGAGAAGAGAAAAAAGTCAAATATGAAGAAAAATCAGAAAAAAAGGTCAAATCTGAAGAAAAATTCCATAATTTTCAAAGAAATTCGGCTATAAATGAAGAGGATTATAGTTATAGCAACGTTAAATTATCGAGGAATATCGATAAACAACAATATAATAATGGGAATGAGTTTGAAGTAAAAGCATTTGAAGATCCAAGAGTTAAATTAACGAAAAATACTGATAAAAAACGAAATAATAATATGAATAATAAAAATGAAATTGAGAATGAAGTAAAAGAATATGAAGAATCTAAAGTAAAATTAATGAGAAATACTGATAAAAAGCGAATTAATTTGAAGAATAAGGAGACAAAACGATATATTAATAATGAAGAAGTCGAAGCTTTTGAAGAACCGATAAGAGATTCCAAGGATTATAAATATAAAAAAGAGAATGATAAGAATGAAACGTTGGGCTCTTCTGAAAAAAAAAGAGATTGGACGAATAAAACGAAAGCTAAATATCGATTGCAATCAGAAATTAATGGCTTGGATGAGGAAATCGAGCAATTAACCAAACAAATTAATGAATATTTATAAAAAATTTCTTTGTATAAACATTTTTTTAAATAAAAAAAAGGGTTTAATTTTTCTGAAATTTTCTGAATATATGACAAATATATAATAATTACATATCGCAAATTATTAATATTTTATGTTTAAATAAAACAATGGCATTAACTTCTATTTGTAAAAAAAATAAAATATTGAATAATAACACAATAAAAAGCTTTGCTTCCGTTTATAAAAACAAAAAACTAATGGATAAATGCACATTAAAGCTAAAACGCACTCAAATCCAATAAATCGATGTATGTCAAACTCAAAACTTCTTCACATTATAAAAAAATTACAAATAATATAAATTAATTAAATTGTCTTTGAAATATTGGAATTTTTGCTCTAAACATGAAAATGCCCCTAAAATTTGGCGAAAAGATTTTAAAATTTGGTTCTTATTAGTCCTCCCCTTATAACCTCAAAAATTCAAAAGTCTATCCCTTCAAAATTTCAAAATTCTCAAAGCAAAAAACCTATTAAAAATAATGGTGAAAAGCCAAAATGGTTTAGTAAACGTCTTCTTAATCCGTCCACAAACCAAAGAGCTCTTTCCGGAGCTTCTAGGCCATGATAAAATAAACTATGTGGTGGGCGAAAGCAACCAAAATTTTCAAATCAGAATGTCCACAACAAAGAAATTTTCAATATATGGCTGTACTTTAACAATAGATGGTCAAATGGTTTGTGCAAGCAAAACCTTCAAAGATGTCGGTCATTTCTTCGGCTTTAAGAAAAACTCTAATGAATATGAAATGTTCCAATTTATGATACCCGAAATCATACAGGATTCGGCAGTTTGCAACCCAAAACTGCAAAGAGAACTCAAAGATAAAATGGGAAAAATTGTGATCGAAATCTATGGTGTGAAGAAAATCCAAATGAAAGAAAGTTTGAATGGTCCAAGGAAAACGTTTTATCAATCAGAATATGCTCCTTTGAAGCGTTTACAAGATAAAAAGCTGTTCCAAGCTCCTTTGACGATAAAAAGAGGAGGGATTTATAAGAATAATAAGGTGTTCATTAACAAGAATATCAAGAATAATATGGTGGATCGCATAGATATGGAGAATCATCTAGATACAATTATGATCAGATATTCTGATTTCTACACCTTGGTCATCAGTGATCATATAAACCTTTATAATAAAGACCATCTCAAGTATATCCCAATAAATTTCATCAAGAAAAATCTCTTTCTTCTTGAAAAAATGATCATTACTATTATGCATTCCTTCAAAAAAATCGAAAAAAATGGATTGTCTGAAAGACTGATACTTGATGAATTAAGAAGATATACAAAAATGAGGTTTGAAGAATTAGGTGTTGGTTCATTGAGAGATTATTTGATCTCCAAAAGAGACACCTTCATTTATAGCCCAGAAACGGATAGATTTATTTTGAAGGATCCAAAGTTTAAGGTTTGCTACGAAACTTTAAATGATTTGAGACCGGGGAATCTCATCGATGCCAAGTATTATTCGGTTCCCATTGATAAGGAAAATTTCCTTTTGAAGAAACCTGAGGTGAAATCGATGACTGCTTATGTTGATAAAAAAAAAAAAAAAAAAAAATTTTTTTTTTTCAAGAAAAACATTCAAATTTTTTTTTTTAATAAAATTGTTCATTTTTAATTTATAAATGATTTTAATTTGAACTTAATGGAGAAACAAAAAAACTTTTTACATCCTTTTTTGAATTTCAGAAAAATTTAAATTTTTTAATAAATAACACAGATATAAATATTTTTCTTAAAAAAAAAACTTATAAAAATTGAAATAAACAAAAAATGTCAAATCCTAGTTTTCAACAACCATTAAATGAAAGAAACCCTCCATCTCCTCGACAAGCTTCAGACATTCTAAATGAATTCCGAGATTGGTGGATCAAAGTTCCTTTAGCTAGCAAGTCATTAATATCTAAATTTTGATCAAAAAGCCATTTTTTATTAGATTCATATTCTATTTTTCAATGTTTATTTACGTTCTGAGGTTGTTTAATAAGAATTTTCCAAGGACTTTGACAAATATTCCTTTATTCACACTTTTTGATTTCGAGCGTAAAATAAAAAATTAAACGACAAATGAAAGTGATGGTTTTTTTAACAAATTAAGTTTTTAGACTTGTTTTATCGCCCTTTGTTCATGTGAAATTTGCTGAGGTTTCTCTATATTTAAATTGAATTATTGAATATATGTTGCTTTTATAACTAGCTAATCTTTGGATTTTGCTTGTTTTTGCCAATTGCTCAAGAAAAGGAAAGACAAATGGGATCAATCGCTTTTTTATTAGATTTTTTCCTCAAAAGTCTATTTAATATTTTAAAATTTATTTATAAAAAATATTTTTGCTAGATTTCCTTGTCGAGTTAGCCTTTTTAATCACAATGTGTTTGTTGGGATTCGCATCAGATTTTTTTTTGAACGAAGATTCATACGGTGTTTTAAATTATTTTTTTGTCTATTTGGCGATCAGATGTGCTGAAAAACCAGATGATCCAACAATGTAATTTTATTTATAAATTCATTCATTTCAACAACAAAAAAACAATTTTTTAAAAAGAAACTTTATTTGAATTATTCTATTTTATTTAGGATTTTATGCTTGCCAATACAAATAAAAGCTAAATGGTATCCTTTAGTCTTGGTTCTGCTTTTCAACATTCTGTTCTTTATCAAATTCGATTTCATTTTTGCCGTGCTTATTGGACTGATCGATTACAAATACCTCAGTAAAAAGTTCAACATCAGCAAGGAAAAGTTCATTTCTATTGAAAATTCGGAACTTTTTACTGTTTTGTATCATTTTTCTGGTAATATTTCATGAATTTTAGATATAAATGAATGTTTTTTGTTCTCAATAAAAAGGCTTCATTAGTGTTAAAGATGTCGTTCAAGCGGTTTCCCCAAATTCTGAAATCCTATCAAATCAAAATAGAGAAAGCTTTGCTGGAAAAGGAGTAATTTTAGGTTTTTATAAAGAATTTGATAAAAAAAACAATAACTATTAATTTTTATCAAATCAAAGGAAAAAATGACGAAATTTATAATGATGTTGAAAAAAATCAAAGTGTTGAAAACTTAAACGATGAAAATAGCAGAAACGACGAAGTAAACAATGCAAACGCTAACAAAATTGAAAGCCAAAAAAATCAACTCAGAAATGACAAATTTTTAGAAGTAAATCCATAAAGAAAACATAACAAATTTTTTATTTTTTTTATAAAGTTTAGTGAAGATGGATAAAATAAAAATGAGAGGATCTTTGAGAAATTAAAGTTAAAAAAAAATAAGGAATTATAATAATTAAATTATGAAAAACAAAAAAGAAAACTCTTATAATTTAATTTTCAAAAAAAAAGCTGTCGATTTTTGAATTTAGCATTTCATTTAATTTTTTTTTTTTTAGAGATATATCTATATTCATATACTCAAATAAGAAAGCCATACCAACGCAAACGCATTCACCATTTTCATCCTTTAATTGATAAAACAAAAATAGTGAACAAAACCAAGGTTTTCACTCAAGAATGAAGTCTGATTGTAATAATAGTTCTTAAGTTTCAGAAACTATAAACCGTTTTAAAAAAAAATGAACAAATTGATGCACATTGTATCTGTCAAAACCTTTAATTAATTTAAAGGAAATCGAATTCGAAACTGAAACTGATAAATAAAACTTTAGCCTTTGCAACGGACGAAAAATAAAAAATATCTGAAAAAAATGGAGAGCTTTTAAATCTGATAATCAGAATTTAAAAGAAAAAAAAAGAGAAGTCGATCAAACCAATTTTTTTGCAAATTGTGAATGACGGATGTAACAGATCAAAAAATCAAATAAGCAAATGAGCTATTTAACAAAAATAATACATTACATTTTTTGGAAAAAATCCAATTTTTTTTTTATTTAAAAAAATAGTAAAACAAATTTTTTTTACATAATCATTTAAAATGAATCAAAATACTGCTTATGAAGAAAAAAAAGAAGAAATCACAAAAGAAAATATGCTAGAACAAGAAGAAAATAAAACGAAAAATGAAGACTTAGAAATAAAAAATAAGCATGGAAATACTCTCAAGTCAAACATAAAAAAGTTTTATTTCTTTATTTCATTTGGCGGATTTTAGTGAAGAAGTTAAGCATTCATCGCAAAATTCAATCCCTAATTTTGATTTTGCTGAAAAGAAAATTCTAAAAAAAATAGCATTTGAAGGAGGAGATTCTAAAGCATTGTCCATACGCTTTGATCCTTCGGATTATTTCATAGCTTTGAGTCGATTTATTTTTTATTCCTAAAAAGACTTTTTTTAAAAAAATAGGTTCTGAAGATGGACATGTGAGAATATTCCAAAAAGATAAAGGTAAATTTGTTTTCATCAACATATAAACAATAGCGCTTTTATTTATCAAAAGGAAATTGCCTTGTAAATTTATTTGAAAATTTACCCAACATCACACCAGCTACATGTGTTCGGTAATTTCTTTCTTAATGAAAAATCAATTTAAAATTATATATTTAGATGGAAACCATTTAATCAAAACACCAAAAACATTTTAATCACAGGTCATACAGATGGTTCGTTAAACCACTGGCATGTGACATCTAAAAAATTAATCCACACATTAAGTGAGCCCAATAATCAAATATATGCAATGGATTTCAATGTTGATGGAAACCAATTTGCAACAGGTGGAATAGATGGTGAAGTTCGGCTATATGATGAAGTAAAAATGTCTAAATTTCAAATACTTCAAGAAGGCAACGAGAACCCAACACATAAAAATCGTATTTATGCTATAAAATTTCTGAATGATAATCCAAATTTATTGATCAGTGGTGGTTGGGATAAAGTGGTTTTATTATGGGATGTCAGAACTGGCAGATCTGAAAACTATTTATATGGGCCTATGATTTGTGGGGATTCTTTAGATTATTTTAATGGAATGATTATAACAGGAAGCTGGAGAAATGAAGACCAATTAGAATTATGGGACATAAAAACAATGAAAAAAATACGAGGAGTAAATTGGATAGAATTTGAAGATAATATTGCAAATAATAGAAAATCCTTTGTTTATGCTTGCCAATTTCAAAAAGGAAAAGGAAACTATATTGCTGCTGGAAGCACTGGAAATAATGAAATTAGGATATTTGATATCAATAAGAATTTTGAATGTGTTGATGGGATTAAAGATTTAGAACAAGGAGTTTTTTCATTGGATTGGGGGAATAATCAGGGCGATGAAAAGCTCATCGCATATGCTGGAGGTAATGGATTATGTGGGGTGATAAGTTTATA